>JACCDT010114876.1_pt1 | contig 66292 bp, 47 predicted proteins | sample 7446291 | NCBI WGS metagenome assembly JACCDT01 (sample SAMN15323446, study PRJNA562643) | freshwater metagenome | isolation source: river surface water | place: USA:Blue River Watershed | collected 2017-08-17 | reverse complement strand
TAAAGTAACTACTGCTGACGATTGTTTGGCGGGCGGCCGTTTCAATTTTTTTACGCGGCGCTACTTCAAGAGGCCATAGCCTAAGAACAAACCAAGAAGACTCAGTACTGTCAAACGCTTTTCAGCACGGGTTCTATTTTTAAGATTTTCAGAGGAAACCCAATGAGGTACCAAATAACTGAAATCAATCTTCAGAATCCAATCCGAATTGGCAATGGACAAGTTCTCAAAGACGAGAATGGGGGTACCCTTATATGTGAATACAAGATGAGAACAGCTACAAAGTTCATCAGAATAAGGTCTAAACTTTTCCAAATAATTCAGAGATTGCTCAAGAGTTTCATAATATGCTGGACTTAGATTCTGCACTGCATTTGTTTTAAGGAGAAGAGGAAGGCTGAGTGGATTCATGGTAAAATATCCATCTGCACGGATAGGATATGTTTGCAATTCTTTGTTCTTATAGTCTGGTTTACAAGCAGCAAAGAAACTAAAGTGAAATCCTGTTTGGAGCGGCATACTACACTGGAGCTTCACTGGTAATTCAAATTTATTTAGATCCAAGTAGAAATGAAAGTCACCCTTCTTCGCCACGCGATTAGCATTTTTAATGAAACAGGAGTTTCGGATAAAAATTGTGGACTCTCCGAGTCTGGAAAGAAGCAAGCCTTCGGGCTTACTGGTAATTATGATGTAATTATCTGCTCTATGATGAAGCGCTGTCGTGAAACCCTTTACGAAAGCAGAATTTTCGGTGATGCTGTTTTTAATACGTTTGATTGTCGTGAATGGAAAAAGGATATTTGTGATTTTGTTGACGGTGAAGATGAAACCGTTGCTGAAACTGAGGAGGAACTTATGGCACGTGTAAATTCTTTTAAGAATTATTTGCTTAAGTTTGCCGACAGAGGTTCTATTCTTGTTGTAAGTCACGGTGATTTCTTACAACGCTTGACTGGTTCTAAAACATCATTAAAGAATGCTCAAATGATGGAATTTGAACTTGAGACTCCTGCTCCTGCTGAACCCGCAACAGAACCCGTTGCGGAAGCCCCTGCTCCTGTAGAAGCTCCTGCTCCTGAACCTGCAACAGAACCCATTGTAGCGGTAGAAGTCCCTGTAGAAGCCCCTGTAGAAGCTCCTGTGGAAGCCCCTGTAGAAGCTCCTGTGGAAGCCCCTGTAGAAGCTCCTGTAGAGGCTCCTGTGGAAGCTCCTGTAGAGGCTCCTGTGGAAGCTCCTGTAGAAGCTCCTGTAGAGGCTCCTGTGGAAGCTCCTGTTGAAGCTCCTGCGGAAGCTCCTGCACCAGAGTCTGCTTAAGTGTACTGCGTAATTAATTATCCTCAAAATTGACTATTAGCATAATAGCATATTTTGTAGCCAACATGTTGAAATACTTACTCTTTCTAACTTTGTTTCATGAACTCCTCGCCTCCCCTATTGAAAAATTACGAGTAACTTCTCCCACTGGTACCTTTCTACCCTCTGCTTTGCCAAGCGCAACTCCAACATCCGGTCCTTTTAGTACACCAACCGTGACATATTCGCCCTTTCCCACACCATCCGCATCCCCTTCTGCATTTATCTACAATTTACGGAAACAATACTAACATGACTATTGAATCATGCGTGTAGTCATATGCCTCTTCTCTCGCTCAATCATACTATCAGCATACTCAGAAATCCAATGAACACCTTTTTCAAGGTAAGTAGTATCTTTTGTTACATTGTATTCTTTAATAAGTCTGTTTAAAGATCTAGTTTTCTTAATATTCATTTCTCTGGTATATTTGAGAATTTCAAGTTCAAGTTCATACTCTTGAATCGTTTTTAGAACTCCTTGTTTCTCTGCAATAACAGAATGAAGTTTATCAAGTTGCAGAGCAACATTTACTGAATCATCGTATTCTTCATCCTCTTCTTCACTATCGGCCTTCTTTGCTTTCTTTTTCTTAGGAGGATTCTTGATTTTCTCAATTCGTCTATTCAAGATTTCTACTTCTAGTTTTGTATCCTGAATTTTTTGAGCAAGTTTAGCGATATCCCAATCATAAATTGAAATATCTGTAGAGAATAGTTTTGGATTTTCAAGAATCATCTTATATGTGTCATTATACTTTCCAGTAGGGACTGTTTCAAGAGTAATCTGTTCAAAACTTCGTTCGTCAATCCAAGTCTTTTCCATTTGTGCCATACATATTGCAGCGGCAGTTCCTTTTCAATTTTACTTCATACTAATAGAATGGGGAAACGAATAAGAAAAACAAGAAAACTAAAACGAAAAGCAACAAGATCGCAAAGGCAAAAAGGAAAGCAAAGGGGCGGTGCGCTTGACGTCCGATTACGAGGAAACAATGCTCCAGAAGTAAATTTCTCGGGTTCTGGACTGTATACAGTAATCATGTGGGATCCCGATGCTCAAGCAAAGACTTGGCTCCATTGGCTTGTCATTAATGCAGAAGAGGGAGATGTGAAGAGAGGAGAAGTTATCATGAACTATGCTCCTCCATCCCCTCCTTCAGGAACTCATAGGTATTTTATAACGATGTATAGTCAAGCAGGTCCATTAAGATTAGAAGAAAAGCCAGCAGAAAGAGGATATTTCAATGTAGACAACTTTGTAGCAGAAAATAAACTCTTGAAAGTGGGTGAATTTATGTTTGAACAAACTGCATAAAAAATTGAAACCAAACCATGCATGCTTGAATGTACCAACAAAAATGAGCGCAACTCCTGGTGATTTCAGTTTTATTACCGATTCTCACGAAGTTACAATGCTTGACAGTGCCTACAAGGCAGTTTCAAGTGTTGACAATGCATGGGAGTTCTTGAAGACATATTCTCCTCCAGAGGGGGAAGGATTCATGTTTGTTCGCAATGCCCCTTACAAGCTCACTCAAATTGAGCATGCTATTCTTGATGCAGATAGTGGTCACAGTGGGTCCTCGTACGGATTTGTTATGCGTGCTATGGAGTACATCGCAAAGAATGGTTGGGATGGATATGTTGACCTTCGTACAAACAATATCAAGAAGACCCTTCAGAAGAAGGTTGCTCGCCTTGAGGATGAGAATGCTCGCCTTCGTCAGCAGATTGCAGAACTCACTGCTCCTAAGAAGGAAATGACTCGTGATGAGAAGATCCGTGCTGCTCTTGCAAAGGGGTGCACTGGCGGATACCCTTGCGCAGGTTGTCTTGCTCGTAAGAATATGCTTGTGGAAGATTGGCACGCAGAGCGAGAGCGTCCAAAGATTGTAATGGAAGGTGAAGTTGTAACTCCGTTCTGTAGCTCTTGCAGTGGTAACCACTGGACCCTTGCATGCCCCACGCACGGACATGGAGTAGATTCTTACAAGGCGCCCACGGAATCTCTTACTTCTCTTGTTGCTACCGCCACTGCAGTAGATAACTTTATCGCAACTGCTCCTACTGACAGCCTTACCGCTTTTGCAAATGCAATTCAGAAGGATCCTGGTATGCGTGCACAGATTCCAGACATTGATGAGCAAGTGGGTGGCATGCTTCGCTATGCGAAGGCAGTAGAGGATGCTAAGAATGACCCTTCTTCATGGAAGAAGAGTAACGGGTTTCCTTATCCCTGCCCCTGTCATAAGGCTCAGGGTAAAGAGGGCTGGTGTGGTGTTGCAGGATTCGGTGTACCTGCTTGTGAACATTAAAGAAAAATATGTGCGTTTGTATTATTTGTAGTATTTGTAAGATTTAAAAAGAAAACAAAAAGTTTTTTTAGATGGAACATCTCTTTGATGAAATTCCTGGAGAATTAGAAGAATACAAAAAAGATCCGAAAAAATGGTTACGCATCTGGAGAAATCGCTATGAAGTTCCTGTGTTTGATATTCTGAAGAAACGTTATGGGTATGAACTGGAACATTTCTGGGACACTCATCAGCCTCCTCAGCTCTCTAATAAAGCCTTTGTCATTGTAGAGAGACGTTGTCATCCGAATTTGGAGTTTGTCTTGCACAATATGTTTTATTTTGGAAAAGACTGGAGTATTTACCTATTCTGCTCAGAGCAAAATTATGAATTCTGTAAAACAATTTGTGGAAAGAATAAAAACACGGTGAATATTATTCCTATTTTTGATAAAGTTGTGAGTGCAGAAGAAGGTGTGCGCGAATACAATCAGTTACTTCAGGAATATTCTTTTTGGCAAAGGATACAAGCAGAACATATTTGTGTTATGGAAACTGATTGTTATTTGCGAAAGCCCATTCCAGAAGAACTCTTAGAGTATGATTATGTGGGAACTCCTTGGGGATGGGATTTGGAATCACCAGGGGGGTCTGGGCTCACTCTTAGAAGACGTTCTGCGATGTTAAAAATCTGCTTAGGCTGTAAAAAAACAGAAATGCAAGATTCTTTTGTTGCACAAGGAATTGTAGAGCAGGGTCTCACATGGCTTCCTGCGAAGCCCTATGGAGTAGCAACCTTTGTAGAAAGTTACTTCACAGAGGATCCTGTTGGCCTCCACCAATGGTGGACATTTGTCTTCAATCGTTTCTTATATGGAAAAAAATTGAATATTCTTTGGGATTATTTGATCTTAGAGGTTTAACCTCCTTAGGCAAAGAGAACTCCCACAGTTATACTTCCTAGCCAACTCAGTACACAACAACACAATAGTTTTCCTACACATCTATCGGTAGTGACCTGTTCATCTTGAACTGAATGCCTTGGAACATAGACCTCTTTAGGAAGGCCTGTAATAGAAGCAGGTAAAATAGGGTTTCTGATTGTAAGTACGTGACAAATTGGACACTCCAACTGGCCATTCTTTGTTTTTACGTATTGCATCCAGCAATGCGTATGAACAGGTACTTTGCACTTACATCCAAGATGTGTGTGTTTTGTGGATATATCCCCCTTATCATCCAAACAGATGAGACATTGATCATTTTTCATTTGGTTGGAGTGCATGAAGGTAGTCCTCAATTTCAATTTTTACATTACCTAAGTGATTTTCCAAGGACTTGGCCGACCAGTAAACGCCTTTGACAATGGAATCTCGTGAAATACAAGGAACTTTAAATTTAAAAATACGATGGGAAAACAAAAGGGCATTTGTATTTCTTACCACTACAAAAAGAACTGTAAAGGGGAAGGGTAAATGCCACATAAAATGACTTGCATCTTTATCACAAATATCTAATACAATAATATTAGAACCATGACTTTCTCGGATTTCAATAAGATATCCATTGTTTTGTTTCACTAATAATTTAAGGCATTTATCATTTAATGTATTGCGATTTTCAATAGCAAATAATGGACATAATAAGAAAATACGATAGCACACCATCCTATTCTATTTTCTTACAAATTGTTTAGCCCTTTTATGGTTTATTGTTTACTTTTATTTTTATTTCTTCTTGTTTTTCTTCTTTTTCCTCCCTGTTGCTTCTGTTCTAACTCCTGAATTGTCTTTAATGCATCTTCTGCAATTTGTCGTGCAGTTTCAACAACCGCATGTTGACCTCCTTGCTGAACAATGTTATTAGCTTGATTCGCAACATTTCTGTAGGTCTCAATGAGTTTATTATTCTTTTCTGTTTGATTTTTGTTTTGGGGCTGCGAAAGAACAGTCACCTTTTCTGCCTGATCAATCAACGATCTAAATTGTTTGGCTTTGTCATGCAAATCTTCTAGATCTTTCTGAGACTCTAACACACCATCCCTGCTTTTATTAATGATATCAATTGCTCCATTTAAGTCATCATGGAACACTTTTACTTTATCCAAACCTTCAACAATTTCATCTCTCTTTGTTTCAAGATCGGATGTTGCAGCCGCTTTCACTGCAGAATTAATATCTTGGATTTGCTTTGATGTAGTAATGGCTTTCTGAAGGGCAATCGTTAAATCTGATTTCTTTTCATTTAAATTATTTCTTTGAATCTTTACCTTTTCTAAAACAGCTGTTAATTCCAGGGCAAGTTTTTGGCCATCTTCTGTTTCAATTGTAGAAAGAGGTTTTTCAAGTTCAAGGATGGCAGGTACCTGTGTCAAAAGTTGATCAATCTGTTTCAATGAAGTTTCAGCAGTGATGCGAATCGTGTCTACAAGTGATTTATCGTCTGTGACCTTTCGCGTTAAATCCTCCTGTTTTCTCTCTAGATTGGATTCAAGAAAGGTTTCCTTTTCTTTTCCATAGCTTTCAGAAAGTGTTTTTGTCTTCTCAAGCATCTCATCTACTTTTTTGAAAAGGTCTAGAATGACAGTTTTTTCTTTTTGGAGTGCTGCTTGTTTGGTTTGCAGAGTTGTAAGGGAGCCTTTTGTAAGATCTCTTACTTTTGTAGACTCTTCAACTTGTCTCTTTACATCCAAAAAGACTGATTCCACATTCTCACCCGCGTCAATGCGCTTCAACTTCTCCACAATGCCTTCTTCATACGAATTTAAAATAGGTTCAGATACCTCACATTCGCGAATTTTTTCTTTTATCTCTGCTTGAAATGTAGAAAGAGATTGTTTGTAGGTTTGCACTTTCTCTTTGTATCCATTCAATGTACTCAAAAGAATTTTTACTTCTGCCGATTCATTTCTCACAACTTCTATATCTTTGGCATTGTCTTCTAATTTTTCTGAGAATGTCTGCATTTGCTGTTGGGAAGTACTTATTTTAGAATCAAAAGACTCAGCTTCCTGAAGAGAATTTGTTACGATATTAGAAAGTTCTTTCAAGGATGTTAAAGAGGCTTGATATTGATTAATTATTTCTTGTAAATCAGTGGTACTAGATTCAACGTCTTTTCTTTTCTTTTTCTTATCTTCTTCTGCTTTTGCAGCAAGATCTTCAGTGTGTTTTTCATAAAATTCTTGTTTATCTTTCTGTACTAGTCCTTGTTCCTCTTTTTGTAAAAGGGCAATTCTAGCATCTGCTTGCGCATCCTTTATTTCTTCAGCCTTTTTAATCTCCTTTTGTTGGCTGGCTAGAAGAGGAGGGAGTGTATCTGGCTCCAATACAGATTTCGTTTGTGTAAACTTGGTCACCGCTTTTTTCTGCAAAGAAAGAAGCAACTCACTAGAAGTCTTCTCAAGAAGTCCTATGTTATCATTTCTCCAAGAAGAATATTGTTCTTCAAAATACTGGAGTCCTTCTTGTTTCTTTTGTTGAATCTTCTGGTCTCTTGTTGTGCTCATCTCAGTTCGCACCATATCCATCTTTTGCTTCAGAATAGGGACTTGGGCCTCTATTTGACTTCTTTGTTCTTGTAGAGCCTTGGCTTTGGCTTCTGCACCCTCAAGGTCTAGTTTCACCTTTTTATATTCCTCTTTATCATTCGTGTTATTTGTAGCCTCCAGACTCTTTACCTTGTTTCGCAAATTCTCCAAATAACTTTCACTAGGAATTTCACTTTGAAGATTGGCTTCTACCGTTGCAATTTCAACTTCTTTTGCATGAAGATCTTTTAATTCATCAAAGAAAGGTTCGGGTGAAAAGCGCGTCCATTCAAGTAAAGGTGTGATGTGATTAAAGGATGAATTTATAGTTCTCCATTCCTCCTCTGCTTTTCCAAAGTAGTCCTTTTCATCCTTAAAAAATTGTTGTAAAGCAATGACCTTCTTATCAATGGCATCTGCGGTGGCTTTGGGTAAAGCAATTGCGGCTTGCTCTTTGATATAAGGTTCTTGAGCTTCCTGTGCCTTGGTGACTAGTGGTTGAATATCTTGAAGAACTTTATTTTCTAGCAAAGGAAGTTGTTTCATGTATTCATTGAAATTTTCCTGCAAACTCTGTTCCAATGAATTTAGAACTTCACGAAGAAGATAATGTTTCATATCTCGTTGCCAGTTCTTAATCATCTTTTTCATTTCAATACCATAGGTTTGCCAGGATAACCAAACTTGTTCTGCATCATAGTTTACTGCAGATCCCTCTGTTAACATTTTTTTGAATTCAATATCAAAATAGGGTCTATCTTGAAGTTTCGTAATGGTTTTTTCCGCTGATTGAATTGCCTCAACCGCTTGCTTGAAAGAAGCCTCATCTTTTACAAAAACAGAATAAGGTGCACCTGCCTCTCGTTCGCTCTTTTCAACATCATCAAAATTGGTAATGGAAATAGATGGAAATCCTAAGGGAAACCAAACATTTGATTCTAGAAGTTCTTTGTCAACAGGTAAATAAACAGGAACAAGTGTCGTTTGTGAACCACCTTTTTGAGCCTTAAGGTTCTGTCTTTTATTTTTGTTAAACTTTCTGACACTTCTTTTCGTCATACTATAGTGTCTTGTGATTTTATTCTTTAGTCGGGGGATGCAGGTCGTAAAAATTGGGACTTGGAGTTCCCCATAGGAATGTATGGAAACACGCTTGCAAGAAGGAACATTCTTCTTAGAAACGTATTGGTTTAGAGTTGCGGAACAGGTCGTGGAGCTGGCAATCCAAGTTTATAAGTTGGATGAAGAGCGAGCAAATGCACTCCGAAAAGTCTTTCTTCGTCCGAATGATTATGAAGTCCAACTCATATAAGACTAGCCAAAATAAATCTTAATTCTATCTTTCACGGGTGTGCGACAGAGATAACAGTTATTGATTTGGCGATGAAGGCATTTTTGGCAGAAGCAATGCCCACAGGGTACCAATGTGAACATAACAGGTTCCGCACAACAAATGATACATTCAGGTTGTGATTCAGTTGCCATAGGTCCTCTGCGCATGATAATGATCTCACGAAGGGCTACAAATTTTCTATACGCTTCAATAATATTGTTATAGCATTCGTCAATAGAATTATCTTCAAAAATTTTTTCAAGATATTTTTCCATGGCTTCTGCAAGAGGTTGAAAGCATTCATTGGCTTGGAGTTCTTCAATACCGCTGATCTTTTCTTGTATTTTGTCAAAAATGGCTAGACGGATTTGAAGATTTTCCTCTAAACGAAGTATTTCTTCTCCAGAAGATCTGTACATGTCAAAAAGATATTGGGTTTCATCTGAGTATCTTCTGATTCCATGTGTTTGAATAGAATCTATCCCTTTATTGAGTTGCTCAATGATATTTACACCTGACGCATCCAATACAATATCTTTTAAAGAAGGGTGTGTGGGATCAAAGGGTTTTTTCCCAAATCTGCGAATCAAGTACTCTGCGCGACTCAATGTGGGGTGACTTGCTAGGGGTTTTCCGAGATTTTCAAGAAGTATATTTGATTTTTCTAAAATAAATTCACGAAGTCTTCGTTTCCAATGTTTGGATGTATCCAATGCAGAAAGTACACGAGGATACACAGAATCTTTTATTTGACTCGTATGAAGGCTTACAATATTGCTCACCGTTGTTTGGAAGGGTGCGGCATGACTGAGCCCACCTAGATCAAAGCGTTCATCAGAAGGCTGCACATCTAAAACCTCTCCAAAATCAGTACTCGCAAAGGAAGTTATTGCATTCACTCTTTGCGATGTTAATTGAGGACTATCCCGTGACATCTAAAGGAGGGTGGGTTTGCCTTTTCTCCAACAAACCGCAAAAAAATATCGTCGGACACCTCTGCATCTTAGACCTGAGCATTTTCTAAAAGCTCTTCTGCTTGCTCAAGTGTCATAGTCGTTTCTAAAGAGTCTTCGTCACGTGTATCTGGAGTGATAGTTACCACAGCATATTTTGCATTCTGCTTTGATAACTTCGGAAATCCAAAAGCACCACCTCTTTGACGTTTATATTTACGAAGAGTCTGGTTTGTTCGTAAAAGACGTCTCTTATGTCTGAGGACCTTTCTCGTCTTCATTCTGATTATGTGTAAGAATTTCGTAGTTGAGTGAACGAAGTTTCTTATGAAGCCTTTCCTTTGTGACTTCAGGATCGGTTGCATAACTTCCTCCAAACCCTTTCAACATAGCACGAATCCCACGTTCTGTCTGAGGCATGTAAATAATGGGTTTCTTGTAAAGATTCTTGCTTTCTGGGTGACAATAATTTGCCTCAAGGGATGTTCTCAAGTACTGCGCCTCCCGCCTTGTGCGATCAGGGCATAGGTTTGGAGTATGTCCTGTAGCAGCACAAAACTCGCACCAAAGAGATTTCTTAAAAGGACATTCATTTGGTTCATGCTTCAAAGCCAGATTACGAAGAATCGGCTTACAAATACTGCACATAAATAGGAGTACCATTTAATGAGCGCAGCCGACGTCCAATTTTTTTTCCAAATGCGTGAACAAATCAAACTGTATCACTGGCAAACAAAGTCCTACCCTCGCCACAAAGCCACGGATGCAGTCATTACTGCTTTGGATGAAAGTATTGACAAATATGTGGAGGTCTTTATGGGCAAGTATGGCCGTCCTCGCATGACAGCCCGGAACAATACCATTCGTGTAACCAATCTAAGTGAAACCGGTATCTTGAAGTTTATAAAGAGTTGTATTTCTTATCTTGTGAAAGACTTAACAAAGAAACTCAAACCCCAAGATACTGATTTAGTCAATCTTCGCGATGAGATGTTGGCTGAACTCAATCAGTTGTTGTACTTATTTACTTTGCACTAAGTGTCAACACATCTCCTACACGGAGCCCAAGTGCACCTACTTCTCCCGCTGGAAACTCAATCGCATGTTGGCATTTATAAATGGAGGATATGCTAGGACATCTGCGAATATCAGGACAAGGTTCAACATTGTTTCTTATAGATACAATTTTGAAGTTTGCATCTAACCAGACAATATCCAAAGGAAATCGCATGTTCGGCATCCACATACTTCTCCTTCTGGGTTCATCTTGATTATAAAAGAGCATTCCTCGCTGGGGAGGAAGTCTATCACGAAACATAAGTCCTCTTTTTTTAGCATTCTCCGAAACAACAACTTCTACTTGAAAAGAGGGTTTCTGGCGATGGCCATTGAAAGTGAGTATATCTCCATCTTTCATTCGCTCTATTAGTTGTAGAGAATGCAGGTGGATAAATGTTTTGACGCAAGCGGGTTTTTAGTGATGACCATTCAACAAAATCAAACTTACAAAGATGCTTGGAATACATTTAATCGTATACAAACCATCAACAGCAACGTGAGTACAATTCGGGCTGCTGGAAATACAAATGTATATTATTATAATTATAAGAGTAATGCTGAAAAATTACAATTTATACAAGGACAGAGTCTACATATGAGAATATATCCATCTTTTAGTTCTTTTTGGCTTGCAGTAGAAAAAAATTAGTGTCAAATAGATGGCTTCTGAAAGCAATTGTCCTTGTATAGTTCCAACAAGTACTATTTTCGTCTTCGCTACACCTCAAGTGCAAACTGCTGCGAATAACGTTTATGAATATGTGAATGCTTTTAATAACAATTCAACAAATTCTTCTAAAAATGTGAAGTATCAGTTTAAGAGTGATTATGAAAGAATGCAATATATTATTGGAAGACAAGGGCGTGTCTGCAATCCTCCAACAACCGGCTCCTAAGGAGTTGGTGCTAAACTTTGGTTTACAACAGGTTCGTAAGAACCGCTTGTTTACAAGAACAACAGGTTCGTAAGAACCGCTTGTTTACAAGAACAACAGGTTCATAAGTACCGCTTGTTTGCAAAGGATATAAACTATGAAATAATGGGTGATTCACCTATTTTTTCATGTTGTTTTTACAAACAAGCGGTTCTTATAAACCTAATGGGGTTTTAAATCTTATTTAGACGATTTACGAGACTTCCCCTTTTTGGTGTGACGTCTTTTCTTTGTCTTTGCATTTCGTTTTCCTCCCAATAAATTTGAGATTGGTCCACTTCCATACTTGGCCATAACCTCATCTGCATATGCAAGTTGAGCAGGTGTAAACACGGGTAACTTTCGCATATACTCATCTTTTGCCATAGCTCTGTTTACAATTCGTTTAGATTTCTGATTGAGTGATAAAGATTCATAGTCATTCATTCCAAGACCTTTTCCTTGTAAGTATTCTTGAATATCTTCTTCTTGTTTCTTCATTTTTTCTTCATAGTTGCGATTTTTTTGGGCTCGGTTGGCTTCCCATTTCTTCATTTGTTCTTCAAATTGAATTCTCTCTTGTTCTTTTTCCTCTTCTGTCTTATTGCGATATCTATTGCTTTGCAATGCTTCACGGAGTGTTTCTTCTTGTTCAGGTGTTAAAGGTTTAAAAAGTGTTTTTCCTCGTGCTTGCGCCATGGCCTCTCTCTCCTGAAGTTCCTTATCCCAGTCCCGAACATTTTTCTCTATATACTTGTTTCGGCGCGTTGTCATTTCATTTGTCATTATTTTTTCTTCTCTCAATCTTTGTGCAATGTATTTATTGACCCTTTCTTGTAATTGTTTTTTGAGTAAAAATCGTTCCTTAAAAAATTTTTCTTCTTCTTCCTTTATTTTCTCAAGCAAATTACGCCCAAATGCTATCCATTCGTCTGATCTTTTCTCTTGAAGATTATCACGTTGTATTCTTGCCAATCTCATAGCTTCTCCTTCATCTACCCCCTTGGCCCTTGCTTCAGTATAGACTCGTTGAAATTCTGCATCTAATTCTTTTCTTAACTTCCCCTCCCATTCTTTATAATGTTGGTCATTCAAAGGTTCACGCATTTTGCGTGTCTTCTCAATGAGTTCATCAAACAATTTATTTTCTATATCAAGTGATACAGGTTCCAACATTTTCTGTATATTTTCTGCTGTTTGATTCCATCTCATTCCAGACCAAGTTTTCCCATTTTTTCCATAGAGTACAGGTGACATAATTTCATTCTCAACGAGGCGAGATTCGTCAATATGTTTCTTTCTTTGTGTTTCATAATCCCAATTTTCAGTATTGACAATAGGTTTAGGAGGAGGAGAATTTGATGAAAATTTCGGAACTAAAGAAGGGGTCGGAGGAGGGGGAGGAGGTGAAAAAAAATTTCCTATTGCTTTAAACATCTAGTATAGAATGTGTATTTAATTCATTGATTTCTTAAGAGTTTGAAATAAGTCTGCAAAATACGCGGCTACAGAAGCATCCATTCTCACTGTACGTTTCTCATCTGACTTATAGGTTAAAATCTCATCGGCTGCTGGAAGAGGTTGTGTTCTTGCTTGCATTTGTTGCTGGCTTTCGGCTGCGAGGCTTGATTTCTGCTCGCCATCCTGCAAGTTTCTCTTGATACTTCTGTTCCCATCCATCCACGAGTTGGAACCCATCGGCCGTTTTGGTGCCAATTTGGAACGGGTTAGGGGAAGGGGTGGGTTCGTATACATAGAGTTTATTGGCTTTGTCACAGAAGAACGGGATTCCATTGATAACTTCTCGCTGCATTGCGTTTTCCTACTGGTTACTTTGGAAACCAGCCCACCAATTTTTTCACCTTGCTTAAAATTGAAGTTTACAGCTACAAAACAGTAAGTAGAAATGGCAACGAACGAAGAGCTTTCTATCGCTTTCCTGTGCTTGGCCACCAGGCAACAGCAAAGTGAATTAATTGAATTTGTGAATGATAAGTATCCTGCATTTATGAAATCTGAGCAGGGGGCTTTGTTTCTGGACGCTGTAAACATGCCATTTACTGAAATTCCTCGCAAGATTGCAAAACTCGGCGCTTCTCTCTATGGCTTTCCGCAAAAGCAGAGTATTTATGTTTGGATGGCGGATAAACTTGCGAGTATTTGCAGTGGTTCACGCCCACCTCTTCCACTTCCAAATGTTCGTAGAAAAGAGTCAGCATCCTATGATACGCAAGATCATGTTATGCCTGTTAGCTTGAATCTCCCAAAGAAGGAGTAGTAGTATTTGTAGTATTTGTGAGATCCTTTGCCATCACAAAATTACCCTTGTAACTTTCAATCCGAACTTGCACTCCTTCCATGGTTCTCTCCATTGCAAAATCCATCCATACACAAATATCTCTTCGTATATAACGATCAAATGCTCCAACCTCTATAAGTTTTTGGCACCAAAACCACATTCGTCTACGACATTCCACGTGATCGGCAGTTTTTTCTTGCTTCCGTATCCAAGAACGTTGTGTTTTGAGATACGATTTAAGTGCGCGTAAGACCTCATCTGATAATGTTGAATCTGACGCCTGTTTGCCATAGTGGAGGCCACGTGACATTCCTTCTTCTTTAGCATCTCCCAGATTGATTCTGAAGAGGTCAAAAAACTTATAAAAAGCGGTTCCATGATCACCCAGTCCTTGGAAAAACTCCGTATACTCGGCATCTAAATCCATCTAAGGAATATATATCAGATCTCTTTAAGAAGATGCAAGTGGACATTTCAGGTGAATGGCTCTACGTCCATTCTGGACATCTTTCTCATATTGAAGAAAGTGATATTTACATATTTGTGAATGCAATACGTTTAACAGATATTTCTGCAATTGATGTAAATTATCAGATGTTCTCCATCAAACTTCATGTGCATGGCCTTGAACCTTTCTTTTATATATCGTTTCAAACCAATAGAAGTCAATTCAAGCCTAAACTGGCAGAATTAATAGACGCCCTTGGTATGTCTCGTTTACATTTTAATCTGGAGAATAATTAATAGAATTCTGTTCTAATCTTGAATAACTTCCGTGAGATGAAATGTAAAATCAATACGATTTTCTCTCAAATAACAAGGATCCAGTTTATTAATTTCTTCAGGAGATTTGTTACTTGTCATGAGAAGAATGAGATTTGGGAATAATCCAATTTGTATGCTATCTAAGAAACGATTCCAACCAGATTTATCTTGAATCTGACTGGGATAATGTTTATGCATAAGGACTTTCTGTTCATGGATTTGTTTGAGTAAAATATCCACTTCATCCAACAAAACAATAAGAGGTTTTGACTTTGTCGGTGATGCAAAGGTGTAAAGTTCATCAAACACTGCACCAGGTTCAGCAAGATTGAGATTTGTAAAAAGATACCCCTTCGCCCTCTGAGCTAAAATATGGGCAATCATTGACTTTCCAGTACCAGGAGGTCCATGTAAAAATACAACAGAATATCCAAACCTTTCTTGATTTAATTGTATTTCTTCAAGAATTGTTTGTTGTTGAGGAAGAGGTTCAAGAAATCCAACTTCCACTTCTCGCTTGGAAAAGTAAGAATTTCCAAATGTCCCTCCTTTCTTAATAAGTCTTAGGTTGGTTGGATTATTTTCTTCTTTCTCCAAAGACGTGTAATTGAGTTTAATAGGTTCTTCTACTTGTTGAGTTTGAATGAGTTTCTTAAATGTGTCCTCAGATGCAAGTAAAGTGATTGACCAATCACCATATGAACGGTTTACATATCCAAAAAACCATCTTCCAAAACAATATCCATACGCACCTTTTTCAGATGTTTTATGTGTTGAATATGCTATATTTTTTTGAATCTGTAAACAGGTTTCACGTTCATAGATTTCGTATAAATAAATATGAAACGGTTGCAAGAATAAAAAAAGAGAGGACCATGGAATCTGATAAATTGTATTCATTCCCAAGGATATCACGATTGGAATTAATACACTTAGACTTGAAAAATCCATCTCACTAAGAATATATTGTGCTGAAAGTTTAGATTGTTTTAGAAATCTTCATTGGTAGCGAACTTCATATCCTCTGCATTCTTACCCGCAGCAGCCTTCGCGTAGGTACTTACACGCTTTTCAAAGAAGTTGTCCTTGTTTTCAAGAGAGATGCGCTCCATGAAGTCAAAGGGATTGGAAGAGTGATAAATCTTAGGGTATCCAAGTTGGATGCAGAGACGATCTGCAACAAATTCAATGTACTGGGCCATAAGTTTTGCATTCATTCCAATGAGTTCACAGGGAAGAGACTTGGTGATGAATTTCTTTTCAATCTTGACGGCTTCACGGATCAATGTGTGTACCTTTTGTTTGGGAAGGCGATTGACAATCTTTGAATACAAGAGACAAGCAAATTCAGTGTGAAGTCCTTCATCACGAGCAATAAACTCGTTAGAAAGAGTCAAGCCTGGCATAAGGCCGCGCTGTTTGAGCCAAAAGATAGAGCAGAAAGCACCACTAAAGAAGATGCCTTCCACCGCAGCAAATCCAATCAAACGTGTGGCAAAATCTGCATCTTTACTATCAATCCAAGCAAGTGCCCATTCAGCCTTTTTCTTTACACAAGGAATGGTATCAATTGCATGGAGAATATCGTATTTTTCCTTCTTATCAGTAATATAGGTATCAATAAGAATAGAATAGGTTTCTGAGTGGACTGCTTCCATATAGTTCTGATTCGCGTAGAAATAGCGAGCTTCTGGCCAAGTAACATCACGAGAGAATCGTGTAGCGAGATTTTCCATAACAATACCATCGGATCCAGCAAAGAATCCAAGAATGTTTTTAATGAAGTGACGTTCATTGTCAGTGAGTTTCTCCCAGTCTTTCATATCCTTGCTCACATCAATCTCTTCTGCAAGCCAAATAACAGATTGTTGTTGCTTGCATTTCGCCCAAACATCCCCATGTTTAATGGGGAAGAGAACAAGGCGTTCCTCAGAGTTTTGGAGAAGGGGTTCAGGGAGAACAATTTGAGGTGCAGCTTCCTCAGCAGTATTCAATGCTAGAGGAGGCGGTTCCTGAATAGGTTGTTTCTTGACCTTCGTGGGAGAGAGTACAGGTGAACTTTTCGTACTCTTTGTCGGTTTATGACTTACTTCTGATTGGGTCGTGGCAGGAACTTGTGTGGGTGTAGGTTGAGAGGATTCCATCCGGGATTGGTGCGCCGTATTTTTGGTTGAGAAAGAAGATGCCATTTTACTGAAAAGGGAAACTGCGTTTGCCAGCGTTAATTTTTAGTTACGACCCACCCCTGGAAAGTAACTGTTTAACTTTGTTTGTTTTGTTTTTGGTTCTTCTTTCGGAGCCTCCTCATTATCGTCAGCAAATCCATATATTCCTTTCTTAAAGGGAGCGGAAACAGAGGGAATATCTTTGTTTGTTTCTTCCACCTGCGGAGGTATGTAGGTGCCATCATAGAAACTCTTTACAAGAGGATGTGCACGAAACGCCCTTGGACAAATATCAAAGATGTACAATCCTTCTAGATTTCTCACACGAGAAAGAGCAACATAGGCTTGCCCATATTCAAAGACACTTGGCCCAATGTCTACAAGGGCACAATCCAATGTAGCACCCTGAGATTTGTGAATCGTGAGCGCATAGGCGAGACGAAGAGGAATTTGGGATCTAACAATGGGAGGCGTATGATCTGATTCCCATGTATGGGGCTCAATCACACGAGTCTCATATTTGAATTCTACAATCGGCCAATTGGTTGTTTCTTGAAAGCCAACGACAACTCCACGACTTCCATTGCAGAGGCCTTTCTCCATATCTAGATTTGCTACTAGCATGACCTGTGCACCTTCTTTGAGAGTGAGAATGGGAACATACATTCCATCTTTGTCCATTTTTTCGGATGTGGCAAGAATCTCAGAGGGCGGATGTTTAGAAGGTCCTGTTACTGCACTAAATGTTTTTGCAATTCCTGGAAGTTTGTCCAAATGAGACGTATTGATTTCCTCTACATCCACACGCCGTGTAAATAGAATTGTAGGTTGAATCTTCTCTTTTTTATAGTCTTGATTGATGCGAGTTTCCAAGATAGTAAGGCTCTCTTTAGACAAAGAACCCTTGCGTGCTTCATCCAAGATAGTTTGAAATGTTGAATCCTTTTGACGGAAGATCTGTTTGAGATGAATTGTACGTTTCACTAAAGATGTCCAAACAGGACTCTCAAAAGCAAATCGTGTGACCTTGTCTTTAGAAATAGGCGGCAATTGAAGGAAATCACCGACAAAGACAATTTGCATTCCACCAAAAGGACGTTGAGAACGACGAAGAATCTTTGCAATTTCATCCAAAGTTTCAAGAAGAAGAGGAGTGAGCATACTTACTTCATCAATAATCAAGATATTCGTTTCACGCCATCGTTTGGCAAGAGGTGGAATTTTCCGAATATTTTGGGATAAACTTTGTGCAGTTCCTCTTCCTAAACCGATTCCTGCCCATCCATGAAGTGTTTTCGCAAATTTACCAATAAGAAGAGCAGCACATCCTGTCATAGCAGTAACTGCAACTGTCTTTCCTGTAAGTTTTGGAATCTCTTCCATAATGGTTTGAATCAGAAAGGATTTACCAGTTCCTCCTGGACCTGTGAGAAAGATACTTTCTCCTTCCAGGACTGCATCAAATGCTTCTTTTTGTTCTCGTGATAGCGATTCCATACAAAAAAGGTAGAAAATACATCGTTAATTTTACAAAGTTGCCTTTTACTAATGAAAGATAGTAGGAAGAGCAGCTAGTACATCAAAGAAATGGACTGAACCTGGTGGTAAGTGAAACATCTTTGCTTCTTCTTTTGCAAGGTTCACTGTTAGTGTATGAATATCAAGCCTGTTTTGAGAACTGTAGGTGGTAAGAAAGCAGTCTAGAAATTCCTTCAGTGTTACTTCATTCTCTGAAAGTGAATGCTTTTGCATCCATGCACGGGAAGAAGAGCGGGGTTTCAAAGTGAGTTGAAGAATCGGTGGCTGGCTTTCTTTTGCTTTGGAAATCACATGGCGGACATGGCTTTTGCATTCCGCAATGGATAATAGAATTTCTTTACTCTTCTCTTCAAGATCTTTGCATAGAGATACTGAAGAGAGAGTATCAAGTTCCTCTAAAGATGATGTTTCTTCCATACTATTTCTGATGAGGTCAAAGGCGTCAATTTTCCAAAGATGATGCAAGCTTGCTTATGGGATGATGCACTTCCAAGATGCCACAGAGAGGAAGGACTGTATCAGGTTCGGCCTTGCAGCAGAAGATCCAGTGCGCAGGAATGTGCAACATATGTCCAGGACGTAAAACAATGTCCACAAATTGAATTTCTTTGAGTAAAGGAGTATCTGAAATCGTGAGTTCACTGAGATAGCGACCTTGCCAACGTTTGGGTAGGAATTTTTCAGCAGAATCTGACATTAAAGAACAGATGAATTTGCCACTCGTGGGATAAAGTACAGTTGAATAGGCTGATGCTTTCGTCATTCCAATAGAACCTATATTGACTTTTGTATCAAGACTGAGAAACCAAGCAGGATTCTCTCCTGAATAATGAGGAATCCAAGAGTGTTCTGCCCAAACATGTAGACCAACTTCTGATGCAAGTGTTCGTTTCATATCTTCTGATAATTGTAAATGCGAAGGGAGTTTCTTTGGATCCTTTAAGAGATCTCCAAGATAAAGTTGGGGTGCAAGTTGGAATCCGTGAAGCCGTGGTGTTGATTTGAGGATCTCAGGTGTGAGAAATTTTGGTTCACCCAATCCTCGTACAACGATTGGATATTTTTCAGAAAGAAGTTCATGAAATGTAGATAGTTTATCTGCCTCTATTTGTAAAATATTGAAACCGTCTGCCTTCTGTTTGTAAAAAAATACAAGCACAAGAAAGAATATTGAAATAAACAAAGCAATTTCAAGCATTTAGACTCTCTTCTTTTTCATTGCTTTTCTCGTCTTTGATTTTGAGCGCGTTGCTTTTTTGCAATCGCCGATGCACTTTGTAAAGAAACCTGGCATAAATCGGTTCATCCCAATATTTTTGATTTCCTTATTCGTAAGTTTCTTTACACTTTTTCTAGTTTTTCCATCTTCCGTGATGATTACAGATTTTGTTCCGCGGCCATTCTTCACTTCCACATCCATAACCGTTTCCTTGAGCCCGTTAGGTCCCATGACTTGGCGAACTTGCTGAGATTTGTAATACTTCATTCTGCTTCTGCTTATTGCGGCGAGTTTTTCTGATCTTTTGCAGAGAATTGCGAATGGGTGTAAGGGATCGTTTTCCGTTCACACGACGAGTCTTTTTATGAGTATGTTTCTTCTCAGGTTTTAAAAGTTCAAGTATTTTCTGCAAACTGCTATTCAGCGTATCGTCATCGGCATCTACAGTTGGAAAAAAGAAATACTCCTTAAATTCGTCAGGAATCCAATTCTGAAAATGCAAATAAAAATCTTCTTCTAAAAGTTCTGCAATTATGTTCTGTTTTTCAAAATCATCTGTAAGAAGTGCCGTATCAAACTCAATTGTTAAATTCCGCAAATATGTATCTAAATCTTCTAACATAGAAACTTGTTCAGTAATTTCAGGTTTCCACCATTCTTCAACGAAAGGCTTGAAAAGATCTGGAGCAAATGCACTGACAAGTTCAATCTGGGAAGACCAAAGAGATTCACTGGATGCAGGAAGTCCACCTGATAAATCTACTGGATCAGCGATGAGAACTGCTGATGCATCTTCTGCCAATCTTGCCATGCAGAAACGTTTATAGGAATACAAGACGATCTGAGGAAGAAGAACATCCCATTTAGATGTGGGCGGACTTTCAAAGAAAACGTCTACCATCTAAGCCTATTTCACTAAAGTAAAGAAGATTTAAGCATGGACTTAACAGAGAGAGGTCCTCTTGATTTATATCTGGAGTTTTCAAAAAAAACAATTTTAGTCAATGAAGAACAATGTCAAGCCATTCAACGCCCAATGAACTGTCATCAGAGAATTATTGCATCAGCTGGTTCTGGAAAAACAACGACATTAACTGCGCGCATCGCTTATTTGATTGAACATTATGGAGTAAAGCCAGAACAAATTATCTTAATGACCTTCTCAAGAAATGCTGCACAGCAAATGAAAACAAGAATAGAAAATCTTGTAGGAAGTTCCAAACTTTGGATAGGAACCTTTCATGGACTCTCTAGAAATCTTCTACAACAGTATTCACCTAATTCGCTCCACACATTGTATTTTGTAGATGAATTAGTGGGGATGGGAGAAAAATGGCTGACAACAGAGAAAGGTCGTAAATGGGTTTCCAAACTTAAATATGTCGTTGTAGATGAATTCCAAGATATTAATTCTACACAGTGGAGATTTTTACAGAGACTTCTTCATCCTGGAGCGTATTTGATTATTGTAGGAGATGATTGTCAAAACATCTATACATGGAGAGGAAGTCATGTAAAATATATTTTAGAACTCCATAAAGAAATTCGCGGATTAGTAGACGATCAACTTCGCAGAAACTACAGAAGTCGTGAAAGTATTATTCGTGCAGCAAATTCTGTTATGTTACGCATTCCTACTCTTCCTTGGAAAGGAAGCATGTTGCCTGAGAAAATGGGAGGAGAAAAACCTCATGTTCGTTTCTTTTACCGTGCAAGCGATGAAACGCGATGGATCGTACAAGATATTCTTGAAAAAATAGCAAAAAACGAAGGTGGTCATCAAACGATGGCTGTCTTGAGTAGAACAAATGTAGACTTGTACAGAATTGAAGAAGAAATGATCCAACGAGGGCTAAGATGCCGTTTGCGTGATATTGGAATTGATGAAGAATCTGGAGATGGGGGTGGTCCAGTCATTGATTTAGCGACATTGCATGCGAGCAAAGGCTTGGAATGGGATTGTGTGTACATGATTCATTGCAACGATGACGCCTTTCCATCCAGTAAATCTGCAGACCAAGTTGTCTGCGAAAGACGATTGTTTTATGTTGGAATTACACGTGCTCGTGAAAAACTCTATCTTAGTTATATACGAGATGAGAGAGATCTCTGTCGTTTTATAAGAGAAATTCCTTATGATTTTATGACCTATCATGGATTAGCGAAATATTGCTTGAGCACCATTGACATTGAAGAAGGAAAGAAACGTTTGCGAGATTTATTGAATTGTTTGGATGGAGATGATATACAAGCCTTACGTGATGAAGGAATTCTATCTTGGTTTACACGTGATAGACTACGAAGTGTTCCTCTATTTCCTCCTGGATTTGTTTGGAAATTGCCTTCCTGGGCGTCTGGAGAACTTTCTGCAGATTTTCAGAGATTCTTAAGGATCTGGACACTCAGACAGATTAGTTTCTTATCCAATATTCCATACAGAAATCTGGAAGCAGAAAATTTATTATTTACTTTGCGTATTTTTACAGAAGACAAAGAATTCTGGTCACAATGGCCTGCAGAATTAGAAGAATGTATTTTTCATTTCTTTGACACTGAAGAGGCTGCCAAGACACCTCCACCCATTGATTATGGAATGATAGAGGCCTGGGCTGCAAGAAAAAATCTTCCATGGGAACCCCGTGATTTAATTCGCGCAACAAGTATCGTGGCCAAGATTCGTGGTCAATTGCGCCCTCTTCGTTTTGATGATTATAGATTAAGAGAATTTCGCATAGCTCCAACACGATATGTGGTTCCTACAGAATGGCGAGCGGATGTTCTTCGCAGTTGGAGAAAATTGGTAAATCCAAGTATGCACTGGAGAGACTGTTTAGTAGACATTTGGAAAATTGGTGCATTGTCTTTAGTTGCAGAAGGCCGCAATGCTGCTTTATACAGAAGTACCAGTATGTTTGCGAACCTTGAAGATGAGGAACTTCATGAGTATTTGTATTGTTTGGAAGAAGCACTTTCTCATTGGGTAAGCAAGTATAACCCAGTTGGAATGAGTGTACAATACACCTTTGAAGATCAATTGCAAGAAAATATTGATTTACAAACAGATACCTGTTTCTGGAAAATAGGATCTACAGAAAAAGATACATTGAATACACAAGATTTATTATATTTAGCCATGGTCTCTTGGTTTGCAGACATCAATGAAACTACCACAATAGGTGTTATGATGCCCTTGGAAGGGCGAACGTATATTTTACAATTGCCTGAAGATTGGAATACAAAAGCACCCCTTATACTGAAGATGGCAAGGGAGTCGTCATCTTCTTCGTAGGAAAGGCTTGTTTATAGCGTTCTTGTTTTGTGGCATTGTTGAAGAGGTGAGGAGAACGAGCCAAGTTAATCTTGTCTTGTTCATCGCGGCAAGGATAGGGGCCTGCGCGCAAAAGGGCTTGAGGATAGGCAAGTTCAGAAACAAAACGGCTATCGGGTTGACGATGTCTGGGAACAAGTTCACGAGCAGAATACATATCTCCATTTTCACAAGGAGTATATTGGTCGGCTTCACAAGTTCCTAGAGGTCTGTCCAAACGACGTAACAGAGATTCATTGTCAATGGATTCCTGATATTTCGTAGGAGGGTAGAATTGACCACCAGAAGGAAGAACAGAACCAGCAGGAACTTCAGGGGCAGGTTCATTTGTGGCAGAGGTTGTGTACTCCATACAAACTCTCACCCAAGGGCGAGGATCAGTAGGAAGAGGAACACGACCTTCAGGTAATGTGTGTCGGAGAATTGCAGTGGGATCCCAATGATATTTCAAACAAACAGGAGGATAAAAAGGTGCAGGACCTTGGTTGGTAATAGGGATTGTTTGCACGGGGGTATTTTTTATTCTTGGAAAATTTCGGGGAGGAACAGGCTCCATTCTATCTAGGTTCCACAATTGGCTTTTGCTGAGGTCTACCTGGTTCTAAGCCTTCCACAATTTGAAGTACAACGTTCCATTCACAATCGGTATTATTAATGGTATTTCCAACGTTATCCGTCCAAGTAAAGGTAATCTTTTCCATTCTGGGAATTGGAAGTTGGAAGGAAACAGGATTGCTGATGATTGTCTGTGCATACGAGCCAAAAGGTGCAAGAAGAAGTTTTCCGTAATAGGCTTTGAGAGTACCTGTTGGTTCAAGTGTCGCGGAGAGATTTTCTTTTGCTCCTGTGTCCATGCGATTCATATCAAATTCATCGTTGAGTTTTAAGTTAATATAGTCATCTAAGATCTTGTAGAAACTTTGTGCAACATGTGTTGTATCATACGTTGTATCTACTTTATCATATCCAAGGTTCCAGCCAAGTCCCCAATTGTCTTCAAGTGGCACGTACTGAGGAAGAAGTGCTGATTTCCAGAGAATAGAATAGATAATAGGATCCGTGTATCTCTGACGTTGAAGAGCATTGGGTGGTAAGATATAAGCAAGATCAGTTGTAATGAAATTATTAATATTGGATTGAATAGCACCGCTTATTTTTGTAAGAAGTTCAACATTGCTATTGTAGACGTTGTAGATTCCAATAAATTCTTTCAAGAAATCTCCAAACCCATTTAGATTTGAAAAGTTAGATCCATTGTATCCTACAATAATATTGGAACCAAACACCTTTCCGTTGGAACCAAATACGAAATTGCTATTGAATGCTAGTAGAAGATTGCCATAATTGGAATTGAAAAGATTTGGAGTGGAAGGATAGAGGAATATTTCATTAGAAATATCTGAAATTCTAGTATAACCATAATCATACTGGTTAGGAAGGCTGAAACGTAACATCACTTGTGATTTCTCAGTTGGACTGTATCCGCGCACTGCAAGGTAGTAGTAATTTGAAGAAGGAAGAAGAGGTATATCTAAACATGTTGCATTGTAGTACTTTCCTGAGAAATTTGTATCTGAGACCATAAACCGATTAGAACTTTCAAGTCCCCATTTATTTGCAGAGACATCCGCAATGTAATTGGAATAAGAATTGTAGACAAACATATTTGTGTGAGGCCATTCAGGATACAAGATTCCACTGAGATCAGTAATAGGATCATATTGATTTTTAATCTTTGTCATGACAATTCGTTGAGTAGGATAGAAGATTTGATACGCATTCTTTATGGAAACTGGGCTATCAAACTGATTGTTACGATTTCCCCAGACTGAAGCATATTGAAGTGTGAGTTCTGCAGGAGTATTGGATGCGACTATACGATTTCCCTCGTTAAAAGTAATCCAGAATGCACCATCTGCCCCTGTCTTGAAATCATAAGGAACTAGATTGGAACCTTCATACGATTGGATAACTTGGGTTGCTGGTTCAAATAAATAATCCACAGAGTTGGATACATTGGATGTAATACGAGATTCCACATATTGATAATAGGTTTTTGAGGCAACACCAGAATTGCAATCAATATCGTAGAAATCATACCCAAGCATAAATTGTTGCTGTGAACCATACCCTTTTGTACAGATTGTACCATATCTATGAATAGATGAAAGTGCTGCAGTTTCGTCTGGCTTATATATGAGATTTACGTTATAGACTCTAGGATAGACACTTGAATTGACAAGAGTACTGAGCGTGGAAAGGTTATTGACTGGATCAAAGCCCCAAGGTTGAACAATTGGATATTCAAGAGTGAATGGTGATGTTGTTAATGTATTAGAGGCAACGACATTTGTAGAGAGGAAGCTGAAATCAACATAGGCCAAAACAGGAAGATTGGTTGTAGGATTGAATGTGTACTTAGATCTACCAGGTATGTAATCTCTTGTATTATATTTTGTAGTTCCAGAGAGTGCTGCTGTGGGCTGATTGATGAATTGACCTGTAGGAGAAACATAGTAGCCAATATGGAAATTGCCAGTAGGACTATTGGGAACATCAAAGTATTTTTGCCTTGCAGTTCTATTTACCATATCAAAGTTACACCAGGAATAGAGTTGTGGTGCAGGGGGAGGAGGAGGAGGGGAAGGGGCATTTCGTATATATCTGGGCTGAGTAATATAAGGAAGTGTATTGGAATCTTGCACTGAACTTACCTTAGAAGCACCCCACCATTCAGTAGCTGGCCATACATAATTGCTCACTCCACTGGAAATAGAAGCCAACCCATCATAAGAAATAGTATACCCAAAATTGTAACCACCCTTGTTTGTGTAATTGAAAGAATCAACATTTGTAATTCTAGCAGTATAGGTTCCTATGTTAGAAAGATTGCCTGGTCCTTGTGTAATTCCTGCTTGGAAATCAGTTAAGATTGTCGTTGGGAAACTAGGATAGGAAGGAAGAACATTAGACCAATTCTCAGGAAGAGGTGGGAGGTAGAATGCATTGCTAGATGTGAGAATACCTTTGGACTCAACTGTGAGTGTAGAGGGATTGAAGGTATTAATTTCAAATCTTTGTTTGTATGTTGGATAAGGATCCGTGTTGACTATGTTGGGTGATGTCAGTGAATAATTTGCAGAATTAAGTGTAGCAGTGTATGTTACTGGATAATTAAATCCAAGAAGAGTTGCGTTTGCTTGATTGTCTATTGTCCAGGCCAAGGAAAACTGGTATGTTCCCTGAATTTCTAATTTGTAAGGTCCAGAATTGTAATTTAAGGAGAGGCTTGTAATTCCGCTTGTCACTTGTTGGGGTGATGTAATGTAATAGTAACCACTAGGAGCATCCTGCACAGCAGTATACGTTGCCAAATCAAATCCGAAAATTCCCGCCAAAGTTGCATCAGTATCAAAATCTATTGTAAATGGACCTTGAGAAATATACAAAACGTATCCTTGCCCAGGATTTGGAATACCTAAGATAGGTGATGTATTTGGATACGTAACAACATAATATATCTGAGGTGTCAAAGGAGATGTTGTTTTGTATACAATATTTGAACCAGTAGAATTATAGACCCTTGGTAAAAATCCTAAGAGCGAAGCCTGTTTCGCATAATTCAAAAACGAAATAGAGAAATTGTTTATGAAACTTGGAGTGGTTGCATAGGAATAACTAAATTTAAGGTTAGAGCCTGTAAGGATTTCTGCAGTAATACCATAGGAATTTAAATTCATATTCAGAGTTGTCAGGAATTGGTCAAAATCATAGGTTCCAGAAGAAAATGTAATCGTATCTGTTGTTGTATAATTACTTCCATTGCTTGTGATATTATTACAGAGACCAAATAAGGCAGTCATTCCTGCTGGAATGGTAATCTGATTGTTCGCAAATCCACCTGTATTTACAATGTTGCTTTGCGTCTCCATCGTGAGGAATGCAAATTCATTCTCATTTCCACTAATCGCCATGAGTTGTGATGAAGAAAGATTTGTTCCAAACAAATCAGGAGTGATTGTCGCCTTGTATGTTAAATCCGTTGTACTGGGCTTTACAGAATAAATATCGTACAAACCACCCCTATTGAAAAGTGCATATCCATTGACACGGAATTCAGAATCTGCAAAGGTGGGCAATCCAGTATTGCTCAAGAAAGAAGAGGGACCATATTTACTGAGACTTGAGATTCCAGTGTAAAAAGGCTCTTGATTGAGATACTGAAGAACAGAATTTGTAATCGGTATACTCTGTTCATATTTGGCTTGCGTAGGATAACCACCAGTAGGAGGTCCGCGTGTTAAATCAGGTGTTGTTCTTGTCATAGGATAGACAACACCTTTTCCTTCAGGAGTTGTGGAAGCATCTAGATAGGCAGTACTGGTAGAGGCTACTGAATAGAAGGGGAAATACGGTGTAGGAGTTCCAGAAAGTGCAGTGTAGGTTGTAAGAGTTCCATCCGCCTTGAAAGGAAGAATAGTATAGAATGAATTGCTATCCGTGTTCATGGAACTGATTTGTTGTGCATATCCATAGATATATTGATTGGAAGCAGGAATATAGGTTTTACTGCGGACCCATTCATAGAAGGTTCCGTATTCCGCAGCAAATCCAAAGTTAGACGTATTAGAATTATAGGTTACTGCAGTACTTAACTCCATCACCATGTAGGCACTAGAAAGATTAATTTTGGCTGGATCCATAGAATTCACATACGATGCAATATAAATACCCAAGTATTGAATTTGTCTATTGGGATCATTGGTTGCATCTCCAAAGTAACGACTCTTTAACATAATGCGATTAATATCCCAGACTCCATCATCAGGAACCAATGAAATACCTGATACTCCATTTCCTAACTTCAAATAGTTATAAGAAAAGATAGGATTTGTATCATAGGTATACCCAGGAATACGTCCTCTTGTAGCATTTGAGCGCTGAGATAGATCAATATCTCCATTGGATGTAATAAATCCAGGAAGAGTTGTTGCATCAGTATAAGGGAAAGGGCCAATATTGGAAGAAACTGACTCGGATTTAATGACATCAAATGATAAAATGCTTGAGAAAGAAACATTGGGTTGTGTGGGAATAGGCATCATAAAAGTGCCATCATAGTAGTGCGCGAGTACTTCTTGACGACTGGTAACGGATGCAGGTGTATATGTACTTGTCACATTGGAAGTAAACAATTGATTAGAACTGCCTGAACCAAAATATTGTTGTGTTGTAGAATTGTAGGGAGTGTTTGCTTGGAAAATATAGCCAGTAATAGGATCTACACGATAGAGTGACTTAGGATTTACATATGTGAGATTGCTCGTGCTATCATACCCAATATAATCTGTTAAGTCAGTGCTGACACCATTTGCATCATATCCCATCTTTACAAGATTTGTTGAAAAGACTGCATAATTGCTATCCACTCCATTGTTGGAATTCTTACCCAATTGATTAATAGGAAGGCGTATAAAATTAGAATCTGCAAGAGAAGCATAATTGTAATTTGTAAGATTAGAGAGTGGATCTGCCAGTGGATCAAAGGCTGTGAGTGTACTTGTAAGAGAAGTATAGGATGTTCCATTGGGATAATAGGCAACAACACGGAAATCTACTGCTGAAAATGTAGTATCTCTTGAGCGAACCATAAGATAATATCTTTCTTGTGCATATGCAGTAAGAGAAAGTGTTCCAATCGTTGTATTGGAATACGTCGCCGTTTGCAAATAATGAAGAGGTTTCTCATTTCTAACATCTGAAATATCTGCCATAAAAGCTCCTCGGTCATGATATAAAAAGACCTGAATTGGTGAAGCAAAGTTGCTAAGTAAAGAACCATTGACCACAGAAATATTCAAGTTATACGTATAGGCTTTTGAAATAGGAGCAGAAGGAGGAGTTGGTGTCAAAAATGTAAAATATGTACGAGTATTTGCAATATTGAGATTTATATTGCTTGACCATAGAGAATACATGGTATTGAAATTAGATCCAAAGTAATTAGATCCAGTAGAATCAAAACCAGGAACAGTTACAAGATTGGATGTTGCGTAGAGTACATCCATCTTAGAATTTTGCGCATTTTCAACAAATGCATAACTGTTGTCAAAAAGTCTCTGGTGTTCAGCATCATAGGTTACAGCATTATAGGCAGGATATCTATACTTTGTCGGTCTAGGGAATGCGGCAACTCTGAGTGTTTGACGCACAGGAGATTTGAAGCGAAAGGTTGTATATTGTGTTGGCTCTATATTTGTCACAATATCAGCATAACGCAAAAGCTTATTTTGATAAATCGTTGCGGTTGATGTATTTAGATTGGAAGAAAAAGGTGATGAATCAAGAACTAAAGGAGTAGACAAATCTTGCTTGTCCAATATATTATTATAGACTCTACCATAATCCAGATACGTATTGATGGTTGAATTAGAATTCATATTGAAGTACCCATTGACAGTTGTAGAAAGACCAATCAAACGATTCCAATAGTAACTGGGCTGTGTGCGGAATGTACTCAATTCATTAAGACTTTGTGGGGTTATATTCTTTGCAATGACCTGTGCATCATAATTGCTGCTGATACCCATTGCATTCAATCCATTTTGAAGAGGAAGTTGGTTGGAAACATTTGTGTAATAAGGAAGTGAATATGAATTAAAGTTAATTGCAAAGTACTGAGAGAATTGTTGTTGTAAATAATAATACATATCTGTGAGAATTGCAAGGAGAAGAGAGTTCACTGTAGAGAGAGTATTGTATTGATCTTGTGAAATATTGTAGAGTTGAAGTTGTTCAGCAAGATATTGATTGTATTTACCGTTGAGCAGATTTGTTAAACTTGTATTGAGTTGTGAAGACGTAATCGTGATACGATTGTTATTCGTTTGATAACTAATCGTGTATTTATTGATCAGATAGTAACGGAAAGTGTGAGCAAGACGATAGTCATCAAGTGCCAGTACGTTCAAGTCAATCACTTGAAGGACGATATCATCATTCAACCCTTGGAAGGTATAAATACATCTGGAACGAACTGTCTCAGTAGGAAGAAGAGCACTTGTATCGGCAATATTAAAACTGATCGTTTCGTTAAAAGTGGTATCAAGAATAGCCTCTTTTAGAACGGGATAGTAATAGGCAATCTTAATCTGATTCAATGTATAACTCGGTAAACCAGCATTGACTGTCTGGAAATATTTCTGCACAATTTGTGTTATGGTCGGATTTGAAATAAATTGATTATTGAGAACATCGTAAAAATAGTCTCCAGGTTGATTGAAATTAAGAGAATAATCACCAGTAGAGGCAAAGATTGGAGCAAATTGAGAGAAACCGCCAGGATAATCATAGAAAATCGGTGTCACATTGAGTTGTTGTGTAAGTTCTTGAATCAATGTGTTAATATTGTAGGTTCCTTCACGAATATACGATGTAATAGAATTGAGCGGTCCAGAAGTTGCACCAGGAGGTAAATATCTTCCTTGCTCGTGAATCGTGATGGAAATATTATTTTTATCTGCACGGAAATAAAAGAAACTACTCAAAAGTTTAATCTGAATGATTTGGAAATTTGTGATGTTCTTATAGGGTCTTGGAAGCCTCAAAGTAACATTTGTGGGTTGAAGGAAGATTTTCTTATCACGATCTCTGCTGTCTAACATGACGATACTCGTAATGGTTTGCTTGCTGAAATCAATTGTCTTCTCAAGGTCGGCACCGGAGGCATCTTTTTTAAGATACAAATTATCAAGTTTCTCGCGTTGATAATCCACTGGAGACATTTGCAAATTTCCTCCTCGCCTATTCAGAACCTTTTCCTCCACAGTAAAAGAAGGAGAGGATGCCTGTGTTAATTGCAAGCCTGATGCGAATTGCCGAAAGTTAGGAGGATTCAAAGCATGGCCTCTGACGGATGTTTCTTCACCAGTTGACCAAGAAGACCTACTTTGTGAACTTGATGTGCTTGTATCACTTGTATCCGAAGTATATCCTGTATCTGAATCAGAGAGATACGGGGCATAATATTTTTCAGACCCAGCCATTCACGAACTCTATTTTTGTGTATTAGAATTACTTAGGTGCTTGCCATGCATTCAGAAGTTTAGGGAGTGGGTCCTCCTCCTCCACCTCCTCCTCCACTTGTATTAGACTCACTTGTCTGGAAGCCATTGAATAGAATCCAACTCACACTTGAATAATCCCTTGCTATTCTTAGCGCGTCACTGCGATAACTCAATATCTTAAATGTATTTGTCCCTGTGTTTGATGTAAAGAGATATCCAAGGTCTTGTGAATTATTTGTAGAAACACGTTGTAAAAGAATAATAGAAGAAGGACGGAGGAAAGAGTTTGTAACAGTGGATTGACCTTCATACAATTCAGTTGTGCCAAAGGACTGGTACTGACCAGGTTGGAATGATAGTGCAGCGACGTTATAGCGATTAGTTGCACGAGGATAGGTTTGATTATTCACATAAGGAATTGTAAAAGAGGAATAGGCTATCGTTGAAGTAAAAGAGGAAATGGAAGACAATACCGTTGAGATTGTTAAGCAGGAAAGATTAGAGGTTTGGATTGCGGATGCTTGTATATCTAGGAGTAAATTGGATCCATTCAATGGATTGTTGTATTTATTATTCACAATCCAGGATGTTGGAGAAATTGCTGTAAACGAGTAAGAATCATATGGAGAATTAAAAGCAATTGTAGATGCAGGTGAAAGAAGATTTGTATCTTTTGCAGTGCTGATTGTGATGTATCTGTTTCTTGATAAACCACCATTAAAGTCTTGTACTGTGAAGCTAAAACCGGGGTTTGTTACAGAAGATAAATAAACAACAGCAGTGGAATTCTCAGGAAAACTTGTATTCACAAATATTACTGAGTCTTTATTCGTAGAATATTGCGGACCAATCTGTATACTCATACTCTAGTTCTACCAGAGAACATCAGTTACTCTTTACGTTAAAGAGCATCCAGTAAAATGTAGAACTATCTCCATCAAAAGGAGATCCCTCATCCGAATAACTTTGAACATCAAAGAAGGTAGATGTTCCAAATGTACTTGGTGAAACAATCAAATGTCCAAGTCGTCCAGGGAGTAGACTTGAAAATTTACGTTGCGTAAACAAAAGTGAATTTGGTCCTGCAAAAACAAGATTTTGAATAGAACTAAATCCTTGGGAAAGTGTAGCTTCTCCAAAGACTTTTTGAGGAGTATTATAAAAATGAAGTGAGGATACTGTAATCTTTGATAAATTTATGGGATACTCGTATCCATTCAAAGTAGATACACTTGCATCCTGAATTGTAATGCTCATACCAGAAACATCTATAGTGGAATTACTTGCATCGTAATAACTTTGCAATGCAATTGTATTTGTATTGATATACTCACAAGAAATACTACTTACTTGAATATTAGATGAACCAAGAGATGTATTAAAAGAAGAAGGAGAAAAAGGATATGAATATAAATTTGTAAGTTGCCAAGAAGTAGGGGAATTATTTTTTACTGTTACAAATCCATAAGGTTGCTTGATGGAGAATGTAGACTGCTGATCCTGAAAGTAAATGCTATTCGTGGTGCTAAGTGTTATATATCTATTGGTACTCAAATACCCTGTTGAATCTCGCACTGATACAGAATAACCGGGGGTTGCAATAGATGATAAATATACAATAGCAGTGGAGCCAGGATAAATTGTACTTGAATCTATAAGAAGACCTGACGTATACGTATTTATATAGTATTCAGGACCTTTTGCCAAATTCATACTATAAATCTATGAGAAGGTTATAAAAACGATTTACCATTTAAAACTAACCAACTTATTCCTTGTACATCTTGTGTTAAAAGAGTTCCATCCGTCGTAAAACTTCTTACCTCAAAATTTGAGGTTCCACTACGTTCAGTTATATGTACATCTAAATGACCTACTGGCCCATTATATCCGATATATCTGCGAGAAACAAATGGAAATGAATCTGGTCCAATAAACTCCACGTTTGAAATATCAACATACCCGTTATTCAAAATATAATTCCCTCCTATTTTGTAAGGTGGCCGCCCATCTGCAAAGGTGAGAGTTGAAACAGGTGCATTAGAGATATCTACAGAAAATCCTCCTCCATTTATTGTTGAAAAATTTACATTTGTTAGAATATGAGAGGTACCAGTTGAATCCACAATAAGATTGTTACTAGGATCAGATACAGATGAGAAATTCTGCACTGTTATGGATCTAGTTTGAATATACTGCGATGCAAGTGTACTGGTTTGAAGATTATAGTTAGTAAGTGTATCCAATACTGTTGTATTCAATGCGTGTGCATAGACATTGGTGAGTTGCCAACTGGTAGAGGTTGGATTGGTGCAATTCGCAAAGCCATAAGGAGTGCGAAATGAAAATGTAGATTGTTGATTGGGGAAATAGACATTCCGTGTTGTACTTAGAGTTATATAGGTGGTTGAATCCAAATACCCTGTGGTATCACGAATTGAAATAGTACGTCCGGGATCTGTGATAGAAGATAAATATACAACTGCTGTTGAACCATTGATTATATTTCGTGAATCAATAAGAACAGCCGATGTATTGCTATTGATATAGTATTCAGGACCAATATTCAAGTTCATTCTCTATTCAAACGCGAATAATCCCTTTTTCAACTTCTTTGCGCAAAGAAGAGATGAGTCAAAACCCTATGCTCAATGCCAGCAATTATATAGTGAACATCGTTGAGTTACAAAATGTTATTACAAATGCATCAGGTCTTACTCCACTTGATGTATTATCCAATCAAGTTCAAAATATCGCAACAATGGTGAATTTTGATCTGAAACGAATCAATATCAATACAATTGCAAAATATGATACAACACCCATTCAAGTCATTGACGATATCAATCTTTCCAACGTAAATCTTTATCAAAATGGTACCGTGTTTGTGGGTGGAAGTGGAGGAGGGACTGGAACTGGAACGCAAATCAGTTCTGGAACTACGAGCATTTTGCTTTTATCCAATACAACTGGGAGTAACCCTCTTATATCCTTTAATATTGCGAATAGTAACTTCTTTGGTTTTGATTCAAACTTCAATGGAACATTTTCTGGTAGTAATTTCTTGATTCAATCTCCTGCCACCTTTTCCATCTCCAGTGGAAATCCAGAACCTGGTAAAAATCTGATGTGTCAAGATTTCAATGGTCGTTCTGGATGGGGATATACAAGTACATTGAGAACTGCAAGTCATATTTCCTTTCAGAATGCACTAGGTTCTGAATTTGCGAGATTTACCGATACTGGTTTTCTGGGAATTGGACTTTCCAATCCAACAAAAAGCATTGATACAACAGGTTCTGTAAAAGTTGGAGGATCGTGTGATATTACAGGTAATTGTTCAGCCTTTTCTTTCTTGTCCTTGTCCGATAAGCGCTACAAGACAAATATAGAACCTTTAACAAATGCGATGACTCTAATTCAGAGTGTACGAGGTGTACGATTCACCTGGAAAGATTTAAGTCAAAATGATATTGGTGTGATTGCCCAAGAATTGCGAGAAGTCATTCCCGAAGCAGTTCTTGGAGAAGAAAAACTATCCGTAGCCTATCATAAATTAATCCCTATTTTGGTTGAATCTGTAAAAGAATTAAATACTCGTGTTAAGCGTCTTGAGAAGGTACTTGAGAACCACTTAGGTCTTGCGTTGGTCTAGGATTTCCATTTACATCAAGTCCAAATCGGTTGTATCCATCCCTATCAAATCCTGCACGATTGTACCCTTGGTTGTTGTAACCATCTCTATCGTAACCCTCAGAATCATAGCCAAAACGATTGAATCCATCTCTATTGAATCCTTGTGCATTATACCCCTGTCTAGTGTATCCTTCGCTGTCAAACCCTTGTCTATTGTATCCATCACGGTCAATTCCATCTTTATTAAATCCATCTTTATCAAATCCATCTCTGTTAAATCCATTACAAGCAAACCCATCCACGTTAAATCCAGAACAATCATACACGTAATCTTCTGGTTTGCATTGACCCATCTCCACAACATCTTCAATAACATAACCCGCTTGTGTCCAAACCTTCTTCACAATATCATAAAAAACACCAAAAGCGCCCTTCCGAATAAAGTCCATCATGGTTACAAATCCTTCTGCATTTGAAAGATAGGCTGGAAGTGCTATGGGTTTACGACCAGCATATTTATCTTCTCTGCTTTTGTAGCCTTCCACATAGACAACAGATTGATAATTAAGAGTTCCTTGCACTTGTAAAAAGCGAAATCCGGAAACGGATAAATACAAAGGTGAAATTTCAAATCCTTCTGCTGTGGTATACGTGGGTCCCGCTGTTAATCCCATTCTAGTTAGAATCTAGTTTCTAAGAAGAATGGGTTTCCTCGTCTCTGAATTTCAGGGTCTTGATTATGTCCAATATAAAGATATGTATGTTTCCATCCAAAGTTTTACCATCAATCGTGTGAATAGTCAGTGGATGTGTAGATTCTTTTTACAGGCTCACAGAAATCGTGAAGAAAAAATGAATGGATTTCCTGGATTTTTCTTAAGTTATTGGGTTCAGACTGCTGAAATTGAAATTACAGACTTTACAACCATTGTTACTCAAATTTATACAAGAGCCAAACAATTGTATGGAGAAGAGAATTGCACGGATGTTCTAGAAGATGCAGTTGTGACTACATAGAATGGGGTGAGTGATTTCTCCACTGCTTGACGTATTCATAGAGTACAATAGAAGCTGCAATAGCAACATTCAAAGATCGCATGACACCGTACTGACTAATAGAAATGCGGGGTGCATACGAGTGCTGCTTCAGAAAAGCCTTAGAGAAACCGGTGGCCTCGGAGCCAACAAGAAAGACAAGTTTCCATCCATCCTCCAACTTGTTGGGAAGAAAAGGCTTGAAGGAGAAGTCCTCCAGAGGAGTTCCACCCTGCTCCAAAAGAATAGGAATCAACTTATTCTTCGTAAAGAAATCATCCTCCAACTGAGTAAACCGGTGCACATTGATATAATTCTTTGCACCCACCTCAGAACGCCTATCATACTTGCGACGACCAACCACATAGACATCAGAACAACCGAGAATCACTGCTGTTCTGATGGACATACCAATATTCATATCACCGTTGAGGTTATAGAGCATAAGACAAAGGGGCAAGGACGAAACCTCCGCAACCTTCTTAATCTTCTCCATAGAAAGACCCTGCAAAGGGGTGTGAACGTTGTACTTCAGAAGTGTAGGCTCTGCCATACGAGAATCATCCCAGAGAGTAGACTCCATTTTGGATACTCAAGGAATGATGAGGCAGGACTTCAATTTTTTATTAAGTTGGTGCACTATTCTTAAAAGGGTGTGATGCAGGAAGAACAGATTGAATACCATATTGCCAGGCTAAAATGCCTTCCACACGTTGTCTATCAGAAGTTACAAGATTTGAATTAAATTGTACAATAGAGTGAATTGCACCAGACAAATGGTCTGAACCAGGATCATTCCAAGTGCTTGCTGCAAGAGTTCCTGCAGCACCCCCTACATAGGCAAATCGCGGCGGCTGATTACTGAATGTAAAGTTTGTGGCTTGTGTCTGTACAAGGGTTCCATTAATGTACATTTGTGAAGCCGTGGGTGATTTACGAATTTGTAAAAGAATCGGTGCGGTATCATAAATTGTATCAATGGGTTGATCAAGAGTTGTTCCATTTCCGTATTCAACCATTAAACCAGAGTTATTCCAAGTCATAAAGAGTTTTCCGTCATGTACAATAAATCCACCAAATTGATTTATTGTAGTTGTATTTGTTGTGACGTTAGAACAGAAAGAATTGCTTTGGAATCCTCCTTGTTCACCAAAGAAGATTTCTACTGTATTTGAACCAGATTGATTTGTATTTTTCAAAACCCAGAGATTTCCTTTGTAGGTTACAAATCCTCCAGTGGGAGCTCCAAAATTCAAACGGCCAAAATTTATACGTGCATTGTCATTATAGCGGAATAAACGAATATCGTTAAATCCCATAATCATATTTCCGTTGAAAACACCCAACTGATAGATTGGACCACCTAAAATTACATTGGAATTGTAAGATGTATTTATATTAAACCGTTGAAGTCCATTAAAGTTACCATCAGAAGCAATGTATAGATCACCACGGAACGGCATATATCCTCCTTGTGGATACATCGTCCATCCAGCAGTTCCTTGTAGAGCACTTTGCCATTCTGTCACCATTTGCCATCGTCCAGTTCCAACATTTTGAGTTGAAAGACCCACATTGACAGTTGGACTGCTCCATTTATAGAGTTGTGGTCTTGTGGCTGCATTGGAACCAGTTACAACCCATCCATGAGTAAGAGTATACAATTCTTTGTTATAAACAACTGGAGAATAGATTGTTGATGAAACAGTATTGGTAGAAACAAAGACTGTACTTGTTCCATTCCACCACCATGCGCGATCGTTGGAGTTACCTCCAGCCCCACCGCATACAAATAAATTTCCATTGTAAACTCCGATTCCACGAAGAGAAGTTGTGCTAATTGGATAGTTAAACACTTCAAAACTTCTCACATTGGAATTGTATTTCTGAATGTAATTGATTGTTTGACCAACATCCATTGATGTGTACAATTCTCCTTTGTAAATTGCAAATGAACGAGCATAATTGGAAGTATAGGCTGCTCTCCAAAACTCATTTCCATCCGCATAAATTTGCGTATTAATTCGTTTGTCTGTTTCTGAAATAGTCATATCAGCATTGTCAAAAAAAGGTTGCCTTGGGCCAAGTAAACTATCAGGAGTTACAACACAAAAAAGATCGGTTGTAGAGAGAACAGGAATTTTTTGCTGGGAAATAAATTGAAATGAAGAGACTTGATTAAATACAATAGCATTTGTACTCAAAGTAGGTCTGTCTCCTCCACGTAAATTATTAAAAATCCATCCATTGCTGGTCTTATCACGCCACTGAAGAACATCATTTCCTATGGGATTTATTGTTAAAGTGCTCAAATCTGTAGCATCTAACCATAAATAAACTGAACTCAAGGATGAGATGGATGCCATCTGTCTACTTTAGGAAAAAGATTAAGGGGCCGCATTTTTAAACGGGTGATTTGAAGGAAGGACACTCTGAATTCCATAGTCCCAGGCTAAAATTCCTTCTACACGTTGTCTGTCGGATTGTGATAAATTGCTTGTGTATTGTGCTACAGTATGAATTGCCCCCTGTAAATGGTCATGGCCACTATCAGAAAACCCTATGCTCATTGAACCAGCAGCACCACCAATATGCATTTCACGCGGTATTTGATTGGAATAGGTAAAATTTACCATCTCCTGTTCAACCATAACTCCATTCATCCACAGTTGTGTTAGAGTTGGAGATTTACGAATTGTAAGAAGAAGAGGTGCTCCAATGTAGGCATCATAAGGTTGGTCCATACCAATTCCATTTCCAAATTCATACACTTGAGTAGACGAGTTCCAATTGATAAACAGACGACCATCATGAACAATCGCTCCAGGCTGTTGACTGATAGCTGTTGTTGCTGTTGTTAGTTGTGAGAAGATAGCATTACTGAAGGGCCCCCCTTGTTCTCCTGAATAAATTTCAATTAAATTTGAACTGTTTAAATTCATATTTTTAATAAGAAGTAAATTGCCTTTATAGGTTATTCCACCTACAGTTGCTCCAGAAAAGGCAATCTGACGCCCAATGTTATATTGTAGATTATTATTCCATTTAAAAATACGTACTTCATTTCTTGGTGTAAAGAGATTTCCCATGTAAACACTAATAATATTTGGAGTGAATGCCATTCCATTTGAATTAAAGAAGACGCCATTCCAACGAGGAGTATTTGCCCATCCTACAGTATCCGTCGTCAAAGAAAAATAGAGATCATTTTTAAAATTCACTGCGTTTGAAAAGTATTGAATATAGTTTTGATTAGTGTTACTTGTTGGCATTATAGTAATAACTTCCATGTTTCTTGTATTGGAATTAAACTTATACAATTGAGGTTTTGCGCTTGCAGCGGCTGCAGGATTTACGTTTCCTGGACAGGACAAGTAAAAGTCACCTTTATAAGTTACTGGACATAATGCAGTAGAGGAGATAAAATTGGTTGATACAAAAGCAGTACTACCATTAAACCATTCACAACGACCGGCTGAGGCAGTAAAGAGTTTACCATCTAGAACAGCCATCCCAAGAGTATTATTGGTGCTCATAGGCCACTCGCGTGCATATGTAAATGTTCTTGAAAACCTGTCATAGCGTTGTATATAATTGGGAATCTGATTCACATTCGTGGCAGCATAGAGGTCACCTTTGTATACTTGAAAACCTTGTGTATAGGCGGGTGTTGGACACGAGCGAAAGAATTCTCCACCATCCGCATAGACATGTGTATTAATTCGTGTATCTGTCTCTGCAAGTGTAAAATCAGTGCTATCAAAGAAGGGTTGTCTTGGACCGCGAATACGATCTGGTGTAACAATCATAAATAAATCAACAGTGGAATTGGCTGGAATCTTTTGTTGAGAAATGAGTTGAAAACTAGATGCCATATTAAAATAAACAGCATTGGCTGAGAGAACAGGACGAACCTCCATATCCAAAGGGTTAAATACATAGGCATTACTGGACTTATCTCTCCACTGAACAACATCATACAATGCTGTTGTGGAAAGTGGATTGTATGTAAAATAGTTTAAATCAGTTGCATCAAGCCAAACTTGTAAATTGGCTATACTAGATAAACTGCTCACACTCATATCCTATCTAAGAAGGAGGACTATTTCGGTAAGGATGCGTCGCAGGAAGATTGCCTTGAAATCCATACTGCCACATTAAAGTACCTTCTGCGAACTGTCTATCCGTAACCGACAGGTTACTTGTGTACTGCGCATAAGAATAAATACATCCTTGAAGATGATCCATTCCAGGATCGCTGTAAGCAGCATTCAGTGTTCCTGCCGCTCCACCAATATAGGTAAAACGAGAAGGTTGATTGTTTGTTGTAAAGTTAAGCTGCTTTGATTGAATCGGAATTCCATTCATCCAGAGTTCAGCATTGCTTTCATTCTTGCGAAACATTAAAAGCACTGCCGAAGAGGATATTGGAGCATCAAGAGTTGTCCCATTTCCATATTCATATAAATAGGTGCCTTGATTTACAGTAAAGAAGAGTTTTCCATCATGGACTATCATATTTCCATAAGATCCTGTAAGATTAAAGAAAACAGTTGTAAGTTGCTGGTAACGTGAATCTCCTGCAGAACCTCCAAAGTCACCTCCTGTAAAATCAACATTATTGGATGTAGAACCTTGTTTTAAGACATGAAGATTTCCTTTATAAGAAACCATTGCCCCTCCATTTGGTGTAAAAGATGTCAAACGTCCATCTGTAATTTGTTGCCCATCAGCCCATCGCCACATACGAATATCATTGCGAGCTATTTTCATAAATCCATTATACAAACTAGTTCCAAAATATGCCACATTTGAGAGACTTGTAGAATTATAAATTGTTTGTTGAAGGCGAGTAATACTTCCATTGCTTCCAGTATCTGAATTCATAAAATAGAGATCACCAGCATAGACTATAGAATTAAGAGTACTCATATTAACACCAACTGTTGCAGTTGTATAGGGTTGTGTTTGACTAAAGATGGAAAAATTAGAATTGTCTTGGTATTGATAAAGTTGAGGTCTCGTTGATGCATTGGAACCAGTTGTAAGAAATCCAGTTGTAGTAACATAGAGTTTTTGATTGTAGACAATGGGGCATGTAGTAGAACTTGAGAGTGTATTTGTGCTAAACATAGTGGAACCATTAAAAATATCTAATCGGTTTGAACCAGTAACAAAAAGTTGTCCATCATATACCGCTAAAGAGCGCATATTCGCAGTTAGACTGCTAATAGGAATATAGTCAAACGCATCCGTTACAGTGTTATATTTTTGAAGAAAATTTGGAATCTGATTTATATCAGTGGCTGCATACAGTTCGCCTTGATACACTGTACAACCACGAGCAAAAGCACGAGTAGGTATTGCAAAGAAACTTTCACGTCCATCTCCATAGACTTGAGTATTGACTCGTCCATCTGTTTCAGAGGCTGTAAAATCTGCATTATCAAAGAAGGGTTGTCTAGGCCCTTTCATGGGCTCAGGAAGAAGAAGAACAAAGGTGTCTGTGGTAGAGGTGACAGGAATTCGTTGTTCAGATATCATTTGAAACGAAGAAGGATTGAAACAAACGGCGTTTGTACTCCAAACAGGACGATAGAATTCTTTACGAACAGGAACAAAAGAATAGGCATTAGAAGACTTATCTCTCCAAGCAGAAATTTGTGACGTTGAAAGTGTAATTGAAGAAAGGTTCATTGTGCTTATGTCTGTGGCATCCAGCCACAAAAATAAACTTGAAATCGTATTCATACCTAACTTGTAGGAGGAGAAGAAAAATAAGGATGAGACACAGGAAGATTGGCTTGTACGCCGTATTTCCAGGCAAGATACCCTTCTACTTTTTGTCTATCGCTTTGTGTAAGAGTACTTGTAAAATTGAGAACTTCATAGAGACCACCTGTCATATGGTCTGAACCTGGATCATACAAGAAATTCTGAATGGAGCCTGTCACTCCTCCAACATACCAAGGTTGTGCTAAATTATTGCTATACGTGAAAGAAACCGATTTATTGGATAATTCTGTACCATTGACAAACATAGAAGTTGTTGTAGCATTTTTGCGTAACATAACAACACGAGGACCACCAGTAATTGAAGAAACATTCACATCAACTGTGGCACCATTTCCATATCTATACATAACTGCATTTGTATCTGATCCAGCAAATACAGCACCATCATACATTACACAAGCGGAAGGATTATACCATGTTTGATTGTTCACAGCAATAAAATCACTGCCTCCACTTACACCTCGTCCCTTCCCAGACCAAAAACTCTGTACATTTTGGTAGTTGTTGTCATTGCGTGCCGCAAAAACCATAATTCTTCCACGATAATTGATGATCCCTGAACGAAAGGGTTGTTGTACCCAGTTTGAATTTGAACCTAAATACAATGTACCATAATCTGGCCTCCATTCAATCAATCTTGAACCGTTTAATTGGCCATAGACTATAGAATTTGAGAAATGTATATAAGATGGGCTTACTGTATAATTCAAATTCCACACAGGAGCCCAAAAGGGGGTATTTGTGTAATTATTATTGAGAACTTGTAGAAAGTTACCCGTAGCTGAATCATTTATTGAATACAAGGATCCATTGTATTGAAAGGCACGACCTCCTGCCTGACCAGTAAATGCAACAAGTGTACTTACACCAGTGTCTGGATTATATTTAAAAGTTGGATAGGCTGCATTCACGTTTGAGGTGAAAGAATTCGCATAGATTTCGCCATTATAAGAACATGCTCCAGTGAAATTGGAAGCAGGAAAAGAGGTTGTCGATAGAAGACCATTAGGAAGCATGCTTGCAAGTCCATTCTGATGCGGAATATAGGCTCTGCCGTCACGAATTGCAGCACCTCTTCCAAATACGATAGTTGTTGGAGATGATATTAGAGCAAAAGCGGTATTTGAATATAAATAGATATTTGTAGGATTTGTTTCTGTCATATAATACAAGTTGCCTTGAAAGATAAAATAACGTGGAACTGTAGCGGCTGTTCCTATACTTGTAAAATTCTGATTTCCATCTGCAAAGAATTGACTGTGATAGCGACCATCCGTTTCAAACCACATAAGATCAGCATTCTGAAGCAGACCCGTCATAGGTCCACGAAGTGAATTTTCATTCACAACACAAAATAAATCCTCTTGTTGAGAACCAGGAATATCTACTTGACTCAAGAAATGAGATGTAGATTGATTTATAGTAATGCAATTGGTTGAAAAGCGACTTCTAGTATTTGAATTGACTGGAATAAAATTGTATGCATTCGAAGATTTATCTCTCCAAGATAACACATCACGTGTAGTATCATTTGCAAATGTCATTGTCGTTGAATCTGCACCATCCAACCAAACATTCAAATTAGGAATTCCAAAAACAGTTGTACTTCTTTGACTTTGTGTTAAACCACCCATATAATTTCCAACAATAGACCAGTTCGTATTTCCAGCAGCAATAAAATCTATTGTTTCAAAATCTTGGTTTAAGAGAATAGAATTCGATTGAACATCAATTCTATCCAATCCTAAAGTTGAAATAGTAAGTGTACTGAGAGAGGCTGTCCCAAAATAGTCTTTAAACGTGATAGTTCGTCCTTGCGCCGTAGAAGCCGCTGGCAGATACACAACTTTATTTTGAGTTCGTGTATCTGCTAGATATATACTGGTTGTTGTTGATATGAAGGCCATATTCCTAGTTTATGGCGGAGCATTTTTATAAATGTGATTGGCCGGCAAAACAGATTCTATACCCCACTTCCAAGCCAAATATCCTTCTACTTGGAATCTATAGGTGTCAATCAGTGAAGATGGGAAGGAAATGAGTTCTGACACTTCACCGAACGGCTGATTATAGAGAACAGTATCGTGATAGGAAACATTTCCTAATTCTCCTGGAGTTCTTGCTGTTTGTGTACCACCTATTGCACTCAAATTTCCACCGTTCAATGAGGCTCTCATGTTTATATTTGCACCATTTGGCTGACCAAAATAGCGAATGAGGTTTCGTGAGCCTACACTTAAATTAAATCCATATCCATATCCTGAATTTCCATCTGTCTGATAATAATTTGCAGAATGTGAAGCACCTACAACTTCAAAGGGTCTATCTCCGCGTGCGGCTGCTTGAGAATTTCTCTGAAGTTGTCTTGTAGACGTTGTATTCAAAGGTTTCACTACTGCATATGTATCTACTCCAAAGATAGTAGGCATAGAAACTGAATAATTCATGAGTGCAGTACCTGTAAACCATATGGAATTTGTTGACCAATAAGGTTGATTGGAAGCAGTTGCTTGGAAAAAATGTCTGTTATTTCCTGATTTATCCGCAATACCTCCAACAAGTTGGTTTTCTGTTGTTACAGTGGAAGTTCTAGCAACATCTCTGAAAATAGTAGATGAATCGGCACCATCTAACCAAACAGTAATGCCTCCAGGAATATAATATGGTGTAAAATTCAAGAATGGTTGTTGATTTCTCCAAGGATGTGTTGAAGGCAATAGTGATTGAAGAGAATATTTCCAAGCAAAATAACCTTCTGATATTTCACGAAGATTTGCAGGAATGAAAGGTTTGAATATAAGCGCCTCTATAAAGTTGCCTGTGTAATATGTTCTAGTATCAAAATTATATCCAAACGTAGGATTTGTATAGGATAACAAATCTGTGAAAGTTGGAGTTGTTCCTAGGAGAGTTCCATTTCTGTAAACTTCTCGTGTTGCCTGATCATAGTTTAATACCCAAATATTTGGCACTTCATTTTGTACGAAAGGATTAATTGAAATATCATTGCCATCATTGAATGAAAATGTGAATGTACTTGTATTTGTGTATCCAACTACTAAATTTTCATTTACATTCGCTGAGTCTCCACCAAAAATATAATTTTTCTCAATAGAACTCAAACGACGCTCCAACATAACAATTGTGAAAGAGGTATTCGTAAGAAGAGGTTCTATATTAAAGGCTTCCAAATATTGCTGATTTGAGAATGTGACTCTTGGAAGTTTAGGATCAAAGAGGGGCTGGTTGCTTCCTGTTCGCTGTTCTATATCTAAGATATTTCCAGTCTTATCAAACACTTGGGAGATAGAGTTTGTATATTGGATCGTTGATAAATCAGAAGTATCATACCAGAAAGAAAGTGAACTTATATTCGTGGGTTGTAACAAATATCGCTGTGCTGTAGGATAATAATAGGGATGGGTTGGAGGCAATGTACCATTTAATACCCATTTGTCTGCAAGATATCCTTCAACTTGTTGTACTTCTGTTGGCCACAACAAAGCACGATTATATATCATCATTTCACCAAACTGACAATCAGATGTTTCAGTTGTGTTTGAATTAATAGCAATATTTTCAAGTCCCAAGAAACTAGTTGATGTGCTGGCTTGATAAAAGGAACCATTGAATGTTATTGTAGAAATTACACCATTTGCAGTTCGTATGTAACAATTGATATCCCAGTTTGAATTTGTTATGAATTGTGTAGGCTGGAGTTGCCACTGTTCTCCATAGTATCGTAATTTGTATCCACCATGATACCCGTACAAATAATCTCCTGTAGTACCTTGCCATATACGTCGTTGTGTACCACCCTGTATGTGGCGACTCACATTGAAGAATGTAAAATCAGTATATAACCGCGATGGAGCCAAAACAAGACTTTGGTTAGTAGATATATTAATAACAGGGAGCCCTGCTTGGACTGAAGAAACCCAGCGAGGATAATTGGATAAGACACCTGTTGTATTGGAGAAGAGTTCAAGTCCATCCACTAAATTAGGCATTGATGAAATAGGAGTATTATTAGAGCCGACAATTAGTTGAGTTGCATCAAACCAGATCTGAAGACTTGAAATTGTAGAAAGAGATGAAATTGTGCTTACAGGATATGCTTGTGAAATAATCTGATAACGATTTTGCAATCTGTATTTATTCACATAATATTCTTCAACTCTCTGAATTTCAGAGAAAGAAAGTGCTCTATCATAGATTTGAATTTCACCAATTTCACAATCTGAGGTCTGATTTGCATCAGGTAATCCAGCATTGATAGAAAATCCTTCAAACCCACTCTGTGAGTATCCTCTATTAAAGTTAGAACCAAAATATCTGTAAAGCCCAATTCCATTTGAATCCCTCTGGAATACATTGAAATCCCACTGAACATCTACTGGATTTCCTGTCACTTCTATAAAACTACCATCATTGGAAAAAATATTCTTTCTATATCCTGCTGCATAGGGGCTTGTGTTATAACCATACGTCGCTGATAAATTGTTTCCTTGGAAAATATAACGTAAGGTGTTACTTGTATGTCTTGATAAAGTGAACATTGTAAAGACTGGATAAATACGAGTTGGTGTGAGAATGGCTTGTTGTAGATTTGGAGTTGTCTGGAATCGGATAACATTTGCATTGATGGTTGAATTTGTACTTAGATAAGGCATAGCTTTGAGTTGGCCACTGTTTGCAACTAAATCTGATCCTAACCATGTTATATTTCTGAGTGTAGAGATGGGAGTAAAAGGTGTAAGTGTGTCTGCTACTCTCCACTTATTCGCCAAGTATCCTTCTACAGCCTGTCGTTCATCATCTGGTAAAGCACGATTGTAGATTATGATTTCACGTATGAGTCCAGTATAGTAAACTGCTTGTTGTCTTCCCACAGCAGCACCAGACCACGCTGTTAAATCTTGTGTTGTATTTAAAACTGCATATTGCATTCCATCCACGAACGCCCTTCTTTGTCCTGTGTTTGAACTGTAGGTAGCTGACCAGACTCTATAGGGTTCACTCGCAAAATTTGTAAATCCATCAAGTGTAAACGTTAATCCTGATCCCCACAGTTCAACGCCTCCTGTTGTGTTGTTATTGTAACCCAACCACAAATTCTGGAAGTTTGTTCCTACGTTTCCACCAATAAAGAAGTTCGCAGCACCTATTGTTCTCTTTTCAAGTACAAAAATAGACCAATCTGTATTCACAATTCCAACAGTTGAGAATGTCATAAATCGTGTAGCTCCATTAAAGACTACTTCATTTGTTCCTGTGCTGAAAGAAGGAGTATTTACAGCAGTTGCCTGTAATAAATGTCTTGAATTTCCTGTTTTATCAAACCAAACTGATATACTTGATTGATTGAGGAGAAAGTTATTCGCCCCAGAAGCATCAAACCATGCATCCAGTGAACTAATAGAAGAAGGATTGAAAGAACCAGTTGTGGAAAATCTGTAAGGATGTGTAAGAGTAGAAATTTGTGTGGGATCAAACCAATACTTTAGATTTGAAATAGAAGACAAAGAACTAATAGTGCTTTGGAAAGTAGGAACTTGAACTGGATAAGGAATTTGTAGATTTTGATAATTGGTGATTAAATTATACTTCTTTGTGAAATAATCTTCCACATTACTTGATTCACCTGAACTCAATAATCTATCATATAGAAGAACTTCTGCAACTTCACAATCAGAGGACTGATTTGAATCAACTCCAAAGTTAACACCCAATCCATCAAATCCAGATGCAGTTACATAGGAATTAATATATTGACCAAACGAATACAATGTATTGAAACCATTGGAATCACGTGTCACACGAATTAAATTCCAATTTGAATCTGTTGGAACTCCTGTGGCTTCAACATTTCCATCCATGTAGAGAACATTTTTTCTTCCATTGAAGTACCCATAGTATATGCTGTTAAAATTTCCCTGTAAGATAGAACGCTGTGTAGTATTTGGTAAGTTAAGATGTCTCACAAGTCCAAAGAGTGTAAATTGATTAGGGTAAAGAAGATTATTTGATTGTGTGTAAGCAGTATCGTTGTTGCTGTTTGTTAAATATCTGACAGGTGTAAAACGGAGAATATTTTGATTATTGAGGAGAGCACTTGTTGAAAGAATAGGAGCTCTCGTAAATATATCATAAGATTTCCAATCATAACCCATGCCTGTCATGTTACGAAGTGTAGATACATATGTTACAGCAGTAAGTGATGATTGAAGGCCCCATTTTCTTGCCAAGTATCCTTCAATACCCTGGCGTTCATCATCTGATAAAGCCCTTGAATAAAAGATAATTTCGCGCATATTTCCAGTATAGAATTGTGAACCCCAAGAACGACCGACTGCAGCACCAGGCCATGAGTTAATATAATTGCTGTAAGTATAGTTATTACAACCAATTAAAATTCCAGATTGATAATCACCATTTAACCAGACTTGGCGAATAGGATATTGTGCACCGCCATTAAAAACAACTGACCAAATACGATAAGGTTCTAATCTACTATAACGAGAATTGTAGGTATCTATACCAAAAGACTGTGATATATATGCAGTATCCACATATCCAGAAGCAGCACCATTGTATCCTAAGGTGAGTAATGTATTTGGTACATTTCCTGTGTATTGTGTACCACCAATCATATAGGCTGCACCAGATGTCTGTCGTTGTTCCACAACAAAGACTGTATAATCAAAGTTAATAACATTTGGAATTGTAAGATTCCATTGCAAAAACGCTGAATTTGAGAATTGAACTTGTCCTAGAGTGCTGTTGTAGAAAGGACGACTTGCCGCTGTTGGTTGTTGAAGATGTCTTCTATTTGGCCCAAGATCATTCCATTGATTAATAAAACTTGTTGACAAAGATGAGAAATTGGAAATACCTGAAGCATCATACCAACAATCAAGTGATGAAATGGTGGACGGCGAAGAAATATATGTGATTGTCTTATAAGGATGTGTTACAAAATTCATCTGAGTTGGATCATACCAGAGTTTGAGACTTGAAATTGTTGATAAAGAAGAAATTGTGGAAAGTTGTAGAACTGGCCTTGCAAGAGGATGAGGCGGTAGTAAATTGTTTGTTAAATTGTATTTGTTTGCTAAATAGGCTTCCACTCGCTGGCATTCATTAGAAGATAATGGTCTATCATACACTAAGATTTCACCCACTTCGCAATCTGAATAGTAGTTTGAATCTGCTGAAAAGGATCCAAGATTGATACCAGGGGATTCAAGTCCTGTTTGTGTATATCCTGAATTGACATTGGAGCCAAAGAATGCCATTCGTCCTATTCCAGTGGTATCACGTACCATTGTATTCAAGACCCAATTGGAATCAGCAGGTCCAGTTCCCCAATAGGAGACACCATCACCATCCGCCCAATTTCTCCAACCATTTTTGCGGTAACTTACCCCACGTGCACTCCAGAAGAAATCCACGTTAAACTGAGGACCATACCATGCATTTGTCAATTGATTCACAAAAATAACACGATTGTTTGAATTTCCACCAAAATGTCTGTAAACCATAAACATACTGAAATTGGGATAAATTGTATTTGAGTTGGGTGTAAGATATTTTACTATATCAAAACGAAGAACCTTCTGATTGTTCAATTGAGGACTTGAGACAAGTTGTGGAATATAACGAGGCCCAGCAAAACGTACTAAATCAGCACCCAAACCTGTCATATTGGTAAAGGTTGATACATAGGTTGGTCTATACAAGGTGAGTTGAGGAGCCCATTTCTGGGCAAGATAACCTTCCACTTGTTCACGTTGATCATCGGGTAAGAATTTGCTGTAAATTATCCATTCTTTTACATTTCCTGTAAAAAAAGCGCCAGTATACCGTCCTAACGCTGCTCCTGGCCAAGATACAATATCTGTATTCATATTTTGAGTTTGCACAAGTTGTCCATTAAGAAACATTCTGCGCACACCATTTGAACCAAACTGAATACCTAAAATACGATAAGGTTCATTGGAGCCATTGGAACGAGGGTCATAAATGAAATCCATATCAACAGAAAGATCATTTCCATAATGCCCCGTGTAGAAATTGCTTGTCGTGTTGTATCCCATAAATAAATTGTTGTTGTTGGTAGTACCTGTTCCTCCAAAAATCCATGTGCCTGCTGTTTGTCTTTGTGCAACACAGAAAATTGTATATTCGTTGCTTGCAAGTGGTGGAATATTTGAAAAGAGTAAGAATTGGTTATTACTGAAGGCTACTTGATTGAGTGAACTCTGATAAAAAGGTTGATTTGCTAGGGTAGCCTGGAAGATTGGGCGATTCTTAGGAGAGCGATCATACCATGCTGCAATGAAAGTAGTAGAATTTGTTGAGAAGTTTGAAATTCCTGAACAATCATACCACCCCTCCAAGAAACTAGAGAATGCTATAGAAGAGGGTCCAAGATTTCGTATTGTTGAACGATAGAAACTATGCTCCGCAGTAAATTGCAGTTGTGTAGGATCGTACCAAAGTCTAAGACCAGTTATATCTGATAAGGAAGATATTGTGCTCAGTTGTAGATTTTGTGTATACGTATTTGATTGTTGTACATTTGGAATAGATACACCTCTGTAAGGAACATATTTATCAAGTCTGTATTTATTAATATAATATTTTTCAACAGAATCACATTCGCTCAGACTCAACGCCCTATCATACACTTGAATTTCACCCACATCGCAATCAGATGATTGATTTACATCATTTCCTATGTTAATAGCGAGTCCTTCAAAGCCTGTACCACCAAAATAGGTATTTATATTAGATCCATAGAATGCAAAACGTAATTGACCATTTTTATCTCTCTGGAATGTATACAAATCCCAATTGGAATTCGGTGTTGTTCCTAGAGAAAGTACTTGACCATCGCTGTTGTAATAATTTTTTACTGAGTTAATATATCCATAATAAGTTCCAGAGTATCCATTTCCCTGTAGAATTGCACGATTTGTATTTGAGCCACCAGTTCTATGACGAGCAAGATAAAACATAGAAAATTCACTTGGATAGATTTGTTGAATTGACTGTCTCAGCGTTTGACTTGTTAAGAATTGTAAGACTTTATTTCCTGAAAGTTCTGTTATTGTGCTCAAAATGGGCAATGTTGGAATGCTTCCAGTATTCAAGAGATCTCCACCAAGTCCTGTAAGATTTGAAAGTGTTGAAACTGGAGTAAAGTTCATCAAGGTTGAGTTCAATCCCCATTTCCATGCCAAAGAACCTTCTATACGCACACGATCTGCATCTGTAATAAAACCATTAAATATCATGAGTTCTCGTACATAACCAATATAATAGCTCGTTGTTACACGTCCTAATCCTGCTCCTACCCAATTCTGTAAATCATTTATATTGGAAGCGAAACTGCCAGTGTTGAGTAGATATCTATGACCATTTGCGAAAGCATCACGAGTATTTTGACCATAACGGAAAGACCAAATTCTATAGGGTTCATTGGAACCTCCATTTCTATAATTGTAAGGTTCTATTGTAAAATCTGTATTTGCATTCAAAAAATCAAAGCGGACAGAGTTACTTCCTAAATATCCAATGTGTAAATCTTGATTCGTTGTAACAGAAGTTCCTCCAAGAAAGTAATTTGCTGTGAGTGCTTGACGTTGTTCAACAATAAAAATTGTAAAATCTGAATTTAATATGGCTGGAATACTTGTAAATGTTAAAAGACGTGATCCATCAAAATACAAACCTCTTCCAGATAAATCATAAAGAGGTTGATTGGAAGCAGCAGGTGTTGACAAATGATTTCTAAAGAAACCCAAATCATTCCATCTTACAATACGATTTCCTGTGGATAACGCAAAATTGGATGCACCTGAAGAATCATACCAACATTGAAGTGAACTAAAAGAAGAAGGACTTACTGATATTTTTGTTGAGAAATAGGGATGAGTCATATACGAAATAGAATTGGGATCAAACCAGAGTTTCAAACTGGATATGGAAGATAACTCACCAATAGTACTTGTGGTTGAAAGGACGGGTTTTTGTGTTACAAAGAGAGATTGAATGCCTGTTGTTGAAATAAAGTTGCTCGTGAGATTGTACTTATTTGCAAGGTAATCTTGAACCTGAGAAATCTCATTGGAACTGAGTGCTCTATCATACAACATAACTTCTGCAATTTCACCATCTGACGCATTGTTAGAAGACCAACCAATATTCACTTGTAGGCCTTCAAACCCTGTCTGCGAATAGTAACGGTTAATATTGGAACCAAAACGAGAAAATGTTGCCATACCCATTCTATCACGCTGGAACATATACAAATCCCATTTACCATCTGATGGAATACCATTTCGTTCAATATCAGCATCATTGTTCCATATATTTTTCACAGCATTGGAATATCCCCAAAGTTGGAATGAGAGAGAATATTGAAAGAGAGCCCATACGCTATTTGGAACAACATTGCTTAATTGCCTTGCAAGTGTAAATAAAGTATATTCAGTGGGATAGATACGATTGGATGTCACTAAATAGTAGGCTGGATTGTAAATATTGCTATCAAAACGAGTTCTGAAATTGAGTACATTTTGTTTCAAATCAGTATTATAAGAAAGAGTAGGTTGATATACACGCCAGTTAGTATTGTACCAATCTGCACCGAGGCCTGTTCTATTTAGAACTGTTGATACAGGTGTATTGCTCATAAGATTAGACTGAAGTCCCCACTTGTTTGCAAGGTACCCTTCAATCTGTTGACGTTCATCATCATTGAGTGCTCTGTTGTATACAATAAATTCACGAATGAATCCCGTATAATAATTTGTTGTAACACGACCAAGGGCTGCGCCAGCCCAAGATAATAATAATTGTTGTGTATTTTGTGCAGCTATTAAATATCCATTGACATATGTTCTTCGTTGCTGTCCATCATGATATAGGGTGTGGATTCTCCAAGGCTCATTGGAACCATAAAATCGCGCATTATAAGACTCAATTATGCTTCCAAAGTTATTTCCCCACAGATCATTGTATAAGTTGTTACTTGTTCCATAAGCATAATACATATTTGTAAAGTTAACAGTGGCTGTTCCACCAAAGATATAGGTAGACGCAGCCTGACGCTTTTCAAGTACGAATATAGTAAAAGACCTATTTGTAACTGCTGGTGTAGTAGCAAAGGTCATAAAACGCGTAGCACCATTGAAATAGACAGCATTTGTTGAGAAATCATAGGTTGGTCCATTTGCAGCAGTGGCTTGAATTAGATTTCTCGCATTGGAGAAACTATCTGTCCAAGTGGAAATTACATTGGTAGAGACTCCAAAATTTGTTGACAAGGAGGCATCAAACCAACAATCTAATGAAGAAATAGTACTGGGGCTAATTCCTTGTGCATTAAATTTGTAAGGATGGTAAAAGGATGATAATTGAGAAGCATCATACCAGATTTTTAAATTAGAAATAGTTGAAATAGAGTCTGTGGGAGTGCTTTGAGTAAAGACTGGTGCACTTGGATTGGGTGGCTGTAACCTATTTTGAAGACCCCATTTGTTGGCTAAATAGGATTCCACAGCCCAGCATTCTTCTTGAAGAAGTGCACGATCAAAAATAGCAATTTCTGCTACTTCACAGTGAGATGTATTTGTTGTATCCCATCCTGTATTGATTGCGAGACCTTCAAATCCAACTTGAGAATTTTGATAGGTATTTATATTTGAACTATATGCAAATATGCTAGCACGAGCATTAGAATCTCTCTGAAATCTATACAAATCCCACTGTCCGTCCACAGGTACACCTGTGGCTTCAATGAAACTTGGAATCAAGTAATAAATATTTTTTCTTCCCGCAGTATTGTATCCATGATACGTTGTTTCTGTTTGTCCTTGGAATAGCAATCTGCTTGTTTCATTTTGACGAGCAGTCAATCTGCCAACAGTGAACATGGTATAAATAGGATACCGCAATTGCCTTGATAAAATAAAATACTGTGTTGTTGAAAAACCAACAGTATTCCTGTTATTCAAAGAAGAAATATTGAGCCTAGGCCAGGTTGTATTTGTTCCTGAGTTAGATCCAAACCATTCTCCAGTACCAACCAAATTCGGCATGGAAGAAACAAGTAACTGGCCTCCAACGTTTATCTGAGAAGAAAGTTGGGAAGCATCAAACCAGAGACGAAGATTGGAAATTGTTGCAAGGGATGAAATAGTTTGTAGAGTAGACGGTATTTGTGTTGAATAAGGATGACCTAAGACTAAATTGTTTCTAAAGCCATATTTATTGGCCAAATATCCTTCTACATATTGGCGCTCAGGTACAGCAAGATTTCTATTGTAGACAATAAACTCTGCAAATTCTCCAGTAGATTTTTCACCTGTATGCGCTCCAGCAACGTCTACATTGATAGCAAGTCCTCCCATGCCAATTGGTGTAAATCCACGCCCACGACTTCCACCAAAATTAAAGAGTTCAGTAGAACCCTTAGAATCACGTACAACACTTAATAAATCCCAATTGGAATCTGCTGTGGTGACGTTTGAATTGGTTTGTGTATCAGTCACCCAATTTTCAATATAAAGTACATTTTTCTTACCATTATGGTATCCATAAAGTTGATTAGTATAAGAACCAGTCCAAAACCGTCTATTTGTAACATTTGTAAGGCGTGAAACTGCAAAGAATGACATTTGATCATAGGTTCTAACACTTGATAAAACCATGTTATAGTTTGAATTGTTAAATAAGAGTGTATTATTACCATTAAGGGATGACACTTGAAGAAGTGGTCCTAAATTTCCCGCGCTTGCATTAAAACGTTCTGCTGTCGCATTATAGGTAAAAAATTCTTGAAAAGCAGGCATATTAGAATCAACCACAAAAATTGTAGACGCATTGCTGGAAAACGTACCACCGTTGATACTATACGTTAAAAAGACACCACCAGGACCTCCTGAATCAAACCAACGAATTGTAATAGGGTTATATCCAGCATTCAAAGTTAAGTTTCCTGTATCCAATGTTGTACCGCCAGTCCACCAATATTGCGCAACATTCGTATTGTTAAAATACAAAACAGCACCATCATCTGTAATAACGTTAAAACGAATTGTGCCAGCACCTGGTGAATATACATATCCATTACCCGCCATTTGAAAGTTTGTCTGACCTCCAGGTTGTACACCATAATTGTTACCAAAACGAATTACACTGTACTGAGTTGAAGCGAAAATTTGGGAACCCCATCCTGTCCCTGGAGGCCCATTAATATCTGGAATTTGACCAGTATTCGCAAAAAAACTAAATCTTAAACCACCAGTTCCATATGTAGAAACAAATTGTCCTGTGGAAGCTGCGACACCAAAAGTAGATACTAATGTGGATATAGTAAGTTTATTTTGAATTGTTGATATTTGCGTACCTGTGTTAAAAGCAAGGCCACCTACATCAAACCACAGTGAGAGACCAGATAAATCTGTGGGTTGAAGACGTTGTGTAGTGACAAGACTATTATTATAAAGATTCTTTACAAACCAATTGGAATTCCCATCACTCACAAGTTGAGTTCCAGGATAGGAAGTTCCATAATATTGATTATAAGCAGCAGGAGATGAAAATAACAGACTGCTTAGGCGCCCCTCTAATAAATCACCTTGCTGTGTACTGATAAGAAGAGGAAAATTGTACTTTGTAGAACCTGAAATATCTTTGATGTGTAATACTCTGCCTATATTTTCTGATGCTTTTGGCAATAAAACCGTCTTAGAAATTGTCAGTGGATTGATTCCTAAGAAGGTTGTATTCGTGCACACCTGAATGGTATCCGACATTCCTTTCTTTTCATCAGAAAAAGTAAGCAGGCTTCTTAACCGAACTGCAAGCCAACGTAAGAAGCACCAGTATAGACTGTTCCAACACTTATATAATCTGATATACGTGCTGTACCTGTAACATCTAGATTAAACAGCGCCGTATAGGTGAATGCTTCTGGGGGAGAGATGAGAAGCGTACTTGTAAAGACTTGATATGTGGAGAGTGAAGACGCAAAACTACCACCACCTCCACGAACAGGTTGATCGTTTACAAGTAGTGTATTATTGCTTAACTGAAGTGGTGCGTATACATTTGAAAAGGTGTCATATAATTTAAGTTCAAAGGACTGTATCGTAGAGGTAGCAAGACGTGATGTGGATATGTAATTTATTGAAGTCATTTCTTCCTATTGAGTATTTTTATTTCAAGGTTTTCTCATGCGATAGGGGTGATTGGAAGGAAGATTATCTTGGAGCCCCCATTTCCATGCAAGATAACCTTCCACTTGTTGTCGTTGAAATGTTGTAAGAACACTTCCATAGAAAATAACCTCTCTCATTGTGCCTCCGTAAAAATTAGCATTCACGCCTGATTGACCTAATGTGTCCCAAGGTGTAGAATTGTAGGCTCGTGTTTGACTAATATTAAATGCTTGTGTTCCAAAGTAGTACCCAAGAATATTTGTTCCTTGTGTATGATCTACTGATACCATAAAGGGTGATGATGGCGTTGTCACAATAGTTGCTCTATCTGAACCTTCGTACCATTCCAAACCGATTCCAGAACCTACATACCCCTGAATGAATGTTGGTTCACGCCCACCTCCTAGGGCATTACGTCCAAAAAAATAACACTGTGCAACGGTTGTATTTGTCGCCACTAAAAAAATAGAGTAGTTGGAAGGATAGGGAATAGACATCGTATAGAATTGTGAACTCCCATTAAAGGATACTCCTCCAGAGACAAAGGTACCAGGAACTCCTCCTGAGGCGTTCCGATTATTTCCAGATTTATCAAACCAAGTTGTCAGCGTTGTATTCAAGGTAGGTCGTATTCCTGTTCTTAATGGATCTGCACCATCTAACCATAATGAGAGTCCTGAAACCATATTTGGACTAAAGAAGGGTTGTAATCTTACTAATGAAGGAGCAGCACTATACACTAAAACAACACGTCCACTTGCTGCAGAACGACCAGCGGGAGAAAGCCAGTAGGGAGAAGCCTCATTGGGTGCTGGAGTATTTGAGCCATTCGTACTGATACCTGTATTTCCATTAATACTGGTTGGACTAATAACAGCAGAGGTGTATGTACTTGAACCACCACCTCCACCCCCTCCATTGTTCTGATTATTTGCAGCACCACCACCATACCAACCACCTCCACCACCACCTCCTTGTGCACCTGTAGCACCACCTTGAAGTTGAGCACCTCCAATAGAACCTCCTGCAGATTGTGAACCTCCACTGCCAGGATTATTTCCTGTTCCACTACCACCTGAAGGATATCCACCTCCACCACCATTACCACCACCGTTTACTCCTGATCCTCCACCACCACCCGCAATAGCAATGACATTCCCTGCAGCAGGTGAACCTGAGAATATACCTGAAAACCCACCACCAGAACCACTGAATGTGCTGGCACCTGCTCCACCTTGAGCCAGTGTTGTTCCTCCATTCACTCCTACAATAATGTATAGGGTTGTTCCAGGAGAAACAAAAATTGTTCCATCCAAATATGCACCACTGCCACCGCCTACTGAATTTACGATAGTGGCATTTTGATTCTGGTTATTTCCTCCAGCCCCCCACATGAAGAAACGAATACTAGAAACTCCTCCTGGAACAACAAAGGTTTGAACGGCTCCTGTAGCAGCAAATGCTGTTATTGTTTGTCCTGTGGCCACTTGATTTGACATACGCAGTTGGAAAACAGAACTTGGAAATCTATAAGGATGTGTGCTTGGAAGATTTCCCTGTAGACCCCACTTCCAAGCCAAATACCCTTCCATTCGTTGAATTTGTGCTCCTGTTATACTACCTGTATACCCAACAACTTCAAATAACGAACCCCGATAAAAATCATAAGCAAACGCAGAACCTATCAAAAGACTTGACATAGCCGTCAAAAATGAGTTATTACCGTATGTTGCTACAGTTGAGCCATTTAAATTCACAAAACGATTTCCAGTGCTAGGAAGTATAAAAGACCAAAGTCTTCGGACTCCCGTTCCTGAAAGACCTGTAACTTCTAAATCTGCAGCCCAAAATGCCATTGTTAAATTTGAATTTGATCTGTATCCTATATGTAATGAACCAGAAGTAACGCCGCCTGCTGTATCTCCCATAAAAAAACTTGTTGGATTCACACCACTTTGAGTTTCAACAACAAAAATAGCAAAATAAACGTTACGGAATAAATTTGCTGCGTTTGCTACAGTATAATACTGAGAACCACTAAAGACAAGTGAATTCGTAGAAAATGTGGCTGCAGTATTTTGATTCGCATGTCTAGAGTTTCCTGATTTATCTCTCCATTGGGTTACTGAAGAACCAGAAAAAGTCATTGTACTTGTATCACTCGCATCAAACCAAAAAACACTACCTGGTATTTGTGTTGGTAAAAAATTTTGTAATGATATAGACATTCCTGCCTAAATCAAATTATTATTTTCCAAATTTCCAAGACCCATTTGCATATGAATTATACAATAAAAGGGCTTGATTAGCAGTTAATTTGAAAGGGACTATACGAATATCAGATAAATAACTTATGAATGTAAATCCACTACTTTGACCGAATGTAAATGATCCTGCTGCACTAATGGAAGTATTGGCAGTAGCAACTTGAGTACCATTTTTATAGACTGTAATATTGGTTGTACCACTGGTTGTATACACATAGATTAAATGAGTCCATACCCCTCCTGTTTGAGAAAAAGCAACAGTTCCACCACTGTTGTAGGCTATATTGGCATTGCCAAAATATTGATGAACAGTAAGTCTGCCTCCTGTAACTATATACTGATACGTTGATGTTCCTCCTGTATTCACTTTATCAACACAATAAATCCAATAGGATATTGTGAAATCACCCGTAGTATATCCAGTAGGACATGTGATTGTATTTCCAGCAGAGAAGGCTAACCCTGACATACCAAAATAAGGCCCTGCGACTGCAGGGATTACAGTAGACATTGTTGCATTGTAAGCAGCTGGACCTCTATCTGTTAATGTAGTTGTAGTTACATTTCGTGTATCATACCATGTATAACCACTTGTATACATGAAATTTATAAGAGTTGTAATAGAATTGGTATTATAATTCTGTAGAATCATCCAATTGAGTGCACCATCGGAAGCTAGAAGAACACTTTGAAAATTAGTGCTCATAAGTGCATAGAGTATAGAAGATCTAGAATAATTCTCAAATGTATCCAATCCTGTGGTAGAAAGATAAATAGAAGAATTTCCAGCATTTCCACAAATATCTTTAATATAATACAATTTTCCAGCACCAATTGTGGAGATAGATGGTAAATACACTATTTTAGAAGTACATAGCGTATTTATCAGAAGATTTGTAACTGTTGTTGGTGGATTCACTGCAGACATACTCTGCTCTGTTCATAATTTTAAAAGGAACGCCATTAAGGAGCCGCATTTTTATAAGGGTGATTTGATGGAAGTTGACTCTGAATTCCCCATTTCCAAGCCAGATACCCTTCTATCTTTTGCCTATCAGCATCAGCTAGATAAGAATTGTAGACAAGAATTTCACCTATATCACCATACCAGGGTTGGCCAGAAAATGCTCCATTCGCTCCACCAATATTTAAATTTGTAAAAGAACTTGTTGAACTTGTCCCTTTTGTGCTTTGTGCATTACCCGTTACATACGGATAGAGAGTAGAACCAGAAAGTTGCATTTCTACAAGATACCAACTGCCTAACCAATTGTAGGATGGTGAGTTAGCAGCAGTGCCACCTTGCCATGCACCTACGCCTGTAAACGTGGCAACGTTACTATTCAACGTTCCTAAAAACAAAATACCATCGGGATACGCTTGTAAAAGGCGCTGATAACCCCCACTGCCACTATAAAAGGTTGTAAGATAGCCAATCGCAAAGATAGAATAGGCCGTATTTGGAAAGGGATAGGAAACATTGTTGATCCATTGAGAACCATTGAATCGCAAAATACTTTTTCCATTGACTATATTTGTTTTATAGGTTGGACCATTTGTTGACGTTGCATAGTAATTGTTTCCTGATTTATCTGACATTCCAGAAACAGTTTGACCATCTGATGAAATAGGTGTAGTGAGTGAGGAATTTTGAAAGAGAGTTGAAGAATCTGAAGGATCAAACCAAAGACTTAGTCCAGATATACTTCTAGGATCTAATACTGTTGGTGCAATATACAAAGAATTTCTATAGGCATCCATAAGAAACCAATTCGTTAACCCATCATTTAGAAAAGTCCATGCTCCATAGGCATTAGAAAGGGCCATAGAACTGACATTGCTTCGCTCAATTCTATCAAGACCAATCGTGCTCAAACGAAGTGTTGAATTTGCCGCATTTCCAAACATGTCTTTAAAAATGATCATTCGTCCAGCATTTGTTGATACAACCGGAAGAGTAAAGGTCTTCCAACTGCTTGATAAGTTCACCGGTATAATATAAGCATTACTTGGAATCGTGATGGGTTGTGCCATCTCTACTTTTAGAATATAGTAACGCTAATTGAACATACACGCAAATTATGAACTAGTAAGAATAGAATATATATTAGAAATATCAGATGCTGTTAGTGCAATATTATAAATAACATAACGTTTTATTGTTCCTGCTAAATATCTAATATTATCACGATAATCTTTTCCAATACAAAAATTGGCATTTCCAATAGTAACATTTATTCCCGCTGTTTGAGTCCCATTGGCTGAACCATTTCTATAAAAGGTTCCAGTGGCTCCATTTTTTACAAAGGCTAGCATGAAAACTCCAGTAGTATTAGTTGTAGTAGTTGCGCTAAAATTCAAACCAAAATTACTACTGTAATCAAATACACCATTTTCAGTTAGCCAAACTTGATTTGTAATATTTGCTGATGTTCGATTTACTGTTAGAACTTGACCATCTGTAGCAGTAGAACTCTTGTAGTAGTAACATATAATAGTGAATGTTGAACCAGACCAATTAGTAAGAGATGCTCTATACGCAAATGAACTGCTTCCGTTAAACAAAGGTCCTCCATTTATTGCATCATAAGTTGTATTGGTCATCGTCCAAGTTGAACTATCCACACTATTCAACCATGTAGAACCTCCTGCTGAATAATTTGAACCACGAAGGTCAACTACAATATTTGCTGTATAAGGTAATGGTTGAGTAGCAGGAGGTGTCAAAGAACCATCATACAAATTCATTGTTCTCCATGAGCGTAAACCATCTGACATGAAAGCCATAGAACCAAAGGAATTGGAAAAAGTATATTGAAAATTGTAATCATCAATTGTATCTGTTCCAATCGTACTAAATGTAATTGTACTATTAGAAGAGGTTCCATACCAATCTTTAAAAAACAATAAACGTCCTTGATTGGTGCTCACAACCGGTAAATACAATACTTTTTGAACAACTCTTGTATCTACTGGAACTATACTGACATTATCAGGAACTGTAATTGTACTAAATCGTGATGTCATATTCCCTATTTTATGCGAAAAATAAACTACAATAAATAGCACCCGCATAGACATTCAAAGAACTTACTGTCGTAAATCTTCCTGTTCCACCTACATCCAACGTTGTTGCAGGATTTGATGTGTTAATACCCACATTCCCAGAAGAATTCAGTATCATGGTGGGGGTCGCTACCTGTGCAGCACCTGCAAAGGCTCTTGAGGAAACTCCTGTCTCAAATCGTACACCTCCTGTAGTCTGAAGACGAATCTGATCATTGACCGACGATCCTTTGAAAAAAAGAAGTTCTTGGGAAGTTGTGCCTGTGCTTTGTTCTGCCAATACTGTTGTATTGTAGTTTCCTACACGTCCCCAGAATTGCAGAGTATTCTGATTGCTGGAAGAACCCAAAAAGAGTGTACTGAGTGTAGAACCTCCTGCAGAGCCAGAACCACCAGCACCTATGAGCGTCCCATCTGCATACAAAGAACCAGTTGATAATGTCAACAAACGATAAGAATTTGTAGACAAATCCAGAAGGTTAATAGAATTAGTCTGAATATTGGAATTTGCAATGATATTGCAATACGAAGTAATATTGGAAACACTGATAATTCCTCCATTGACGACAAGGCCTTGATTCATCATAGTGGATCCACCTACACCCAGATTCCCAAGAGTAGAAAGATTTGATCCTATCACTGCATTTTGGCCAACACTGATGAATTGCTGAAAATAGGAATTACCAATCACAGATAGATCTCCCAAATCCGTAATTCCATTAGAAGAATTGATTAAATCAAAATCACTAAGGCCGGTGACTTGAAATCCATTGTAGAACTGTGCAGCACTGATATACCGATTCACACCTGTCCAGACATTAAACGTGGATAAGAGGTCAACACTGGTTCCTTGAATGGTTTCAAAGGATATTCTGTAAAAATAGGCATCTGATTCTGTAAAAGTGTAGTTAGATAACCCCCTCATTAAAAAGGCAATAACAGTGGTTGAATTCAAATGTTCAATAAACGATACACTTCCTCCAGCACCTTCATTGTTGTTCACTGAAGGATATTCAAAAATTCCTTGAGGACTTGAAACGGACATTGTAAGAGTAGGTTTTGAGGTAGCTGCAGTATGTTCATTACCACCACACATGTAGGTTATGCGAAATGGTGTATCAGTGGGACTTGATACATAAAAAGTAAATCCATCCGAATTTAAAAATACCGGTGCAGATTGACTCTTTAATGTAGATAAGTATACAAAATCGGTTCCCCAGGGAGAATAGATATAACTAGTTCCTGATGAAACTGTAAATTCTGAAAAAGAGGGTGTATTGTAAGGAAGGTTCGGTAAATAAAGATTAGAAAGTCTTGAACCATCTCCTATAAATTCTCTTGCTGTCACTGTACTTGCATTGATGAAATTTGTTAATAAATAATTGGTTGACAGAGAAGAAACAGTAAGTTGTTGGCCAAGTCCTGTTCCAAATTGGAGACCAATCGTGGAAAGATTGCTTCCAACTGCATTTGCAGTAAAGGCAAAGGTAGAAACTTGCAAATCTTTGAATAAGACTTTTCCACTACTGATTGTAAGTGTCTGAAGTGAATTGTCTGCTTGATCAATAAAACTAATAGAAGATACAGTTACAGTTCCTGCACTTAAGTTAATAGTAGATCCTAAGAACGGTTGTGATGGAGAAGTGAGGGTCATCCAACGTGTACCACCATCACTAACAAATTGCACTGCCGCATTAGAATTACTCAATCCATAGGTTGTATTAGAACCATCAATGGTATCAGAGCCAAGTGTAAGAATTGTAATTAAATTGCTTCCTGCAGCACCATATTTATCCTTAAAGGTGATGCTTCTTCCAGAATTCAAATATGCGTAGGGTAAATACACGTTTCTTGCTGATGTTCTAGCATCAACAAGAACAAGTGCCGTATTATTTGCTATATTTGTTCCCATTGCTGACGCAATCCCTATTAGAGAGGACGATTTCTAACACACTAAATTTCCTGCAATGTGAAATAAACAGCATCATTCCATCTTCCAGTAAAGGTTGAAGCACTCATATTAGATCCAACCAAATTTGTTGCACCCAAGGAATTTCCTGTCAGTGAAGAAGTAAATGTCTGGACAGAAGAAAGAGTGAGGTAACTGGTTATAGAGGATGCAAAAATAGAAGAAGCTACCATAGAACTTGCATACAAGTTGCTTGTTATATGAACTTGGTAGGAAGGGTTTGTTAATCCAATCCCTATGTTACCAGCAGAAGTGATATACATACGTGTTGTGTTGCTGGTGTTCAGGCGAACTTCACCAACAGAGCCCATCAAGAAACTTGTGCTGACACCCCCTTGCAAGAATGTAGAACCATTCACAAAGAATGCATTGGAAACAATTGCAGAATTTACAAAAGAAGAAATTGCATTGATGGTCGTCGTTGTAAAATTAGTTGTTTGAATATTAGATGTCTGCACTAAAAGAGTACTGAAGGAAGTTGTTGCACGTGCTGTTCCTGTCACATCAAGAGGAAACGATGGTGCAAAGTTCTGTATACCCACATTGCTTCCTGTCGTAATGACCATTGCAGGAGTTGCATTGCTGCCCACAGAAGGGAATGTTCTTGATGCAACACCAGGTTCAAAGACGATATAACCAGTTGTTTGAAGACGAATACGATCTGTTGCAGATGCACCGCGGAAAAAAGCTAACTCTTGATTTGCACCTCCAATATTGGACTCAAAAATCACTGAGTTTTGATAGGCTCCTGCTCCAAAAAATCCAGCATAGGATTGATTGGAGTTGAAACCAATGAATAAGTTACTTGTGGTTGTTGTACTTGTGTAAACAGTATTAGGCTGAATATCAGGCATAATGAGGTAACCAAATCCAGAACCAAAATTTATTTGAGTAGTGGTGAGTGTAGAGGTATTCGTAAATTGAGAAGATAAAGAAGAAACAAAGAGTGAAGAAACATTTTCAGTAAACACAACTAAAGATGAAATATACGAGGAAGAGACTGTTTGTACAAAAATATTTGCAGAAGAAATAATGGCTGTGCTTGCATATAGGGTTGAAACTTGGATTGTGGAAGCAAAAATGGTATTTGTTTGAATAGTAGAGGCTCGTAAAGAGCTTGTGAACATTGCAAAGGTAGACAAAGAAGAAGGAATTGCTGTAAGGGCGCTGCCACCACCAGAACCACTTGCTCCTGCAAGATTTCCATCTACATAGATGGATCCTGCTGAGATTGTAATAGCTCTGTATGTGAATGTTGAAGGGTCATAGAGTGATAAGGATGATATGCGAATAGAAGAAAATGTATCTACAGTGAGAGGCTGAATAGATTCAATATTAATTTGATACATATTGGAATCATTGGACGTGAACGTGTAATTAGAAAGGCCTCTTAGATAGAAATAAAGAGTATTAGATTGACTGAGTGTTTTAATGAGTGAAACAGAAGCACCAGCCACTTCATTCGCATTAATTGTTTGATATTCAGCAATGCCAGAAACAGGATCTGAAATTAGAAGTGTAAGAGTTGGTTTTGTAGTTGTATCACTGTCATTTCCACCGCATGTGTATGTAATTCTAAAGTCTTGTTCATTAGAACCTGTGTAGGATAAATAATTGTTTGCGGTAGAAAAAGCTACTTGACTGTAGGATCCTTTGGTAAGATTCAGAGGAGCCAAATCACTTCCCCATGGCGCAGAAACATATTCATATCCTGTACTAATTGTATATGAAGCATAACTTGGTAGAGCAATTGCATTATCTGAATTTACAAAGAAAGTTGATCTCACATTTTGGGAAGAAATATAACCAAATGTACCAAGTCCAATAAGAGAAGATGTAAGAGTTTGTTGTGTAACACCTGCTGCAGTATTAAGAATATTAGTAACAGTAGACTGGAGAGATAAAGAAGAAATATACTGGAAGGTTCCAAGGCCAACGATAGTTGAATTGATCACTGTCTGAGATGCTCCACCAGAATTGGATAATAAGTACTCCACTGATGAAATAAGTTGAGAAGAAGAAATATATCCAGCAAGTCCTAAATTTGTAACTGTGGATTGGAAAGAACTCCTTATAACAGTACTTGCATCATAAAGAAGTAAACTAGAATAATAATTTGAAGTATTGCTTGTAAATTGATAAATAGTATCTTGTTGTGTAGACCAATCTTGTAGATTATTTCTATAAAAGTTAGAAGTATTGGAAGTGAATAAAGCAACGCTAGAAACTGCAGTGGAATAATTCTGTAAGAGATTCACCGCATAATTAGATGTATTAGAAGTGAATAAAGCAACAGTAGAAACTGCAGTGGAAAACATGGTAGAGTAGTTTTGAAGAATATTTGCATAGTAATTGCTTGTATTGGAGGTAAAGAGGGTTGCAGTGGACACTGCTGTTGAATAGTTTTGCAAAAGGTTACTGTAATAATTGGATGTGTTTGAAGTAAAGAGACCAAGTGTAGAAAATCCACTAGAGATTATTCCCAAAAGCGATGATGTTCCTGCTCCTCCAGCATTGTTGGCAAAGAAGTTGCTTGTATTGCTTGTAAAAAGGGCTACAGTAGAAAGAGGTGTTGACCAGTTTTGTATTGTATTCGTATAGTAATTGCTTGTATTACTCGTAAAAAGTCCGAGGGTTGAAAACCCAGAAGAAATTATACCAAGGAGTGATGAAGTTCCTGCACCTCCTGCATTGTTTGCAAAGAAATTACTTGTATTACTCGTGAAAAGAGCAACTGTAGAATCTGGAGTAGACCAGTCTTGCAATAAATTTCTATAATAATTGGATGTATTGCTCGTAAAAAGAGTGGCTTGACTAATTGTACTGAGGTATCCTGCTGTTCCAAGACCTCTTACTGTAGATTGCAGTGAAAGAGAGGAAATTGCAGGAAGATTGATGAGTCGTGAACCATCGCCCAGAATGGTGGACGACGAAATAACATTTGCATAGACAGTATCTACATTGATTTGAATTGTACTGACTGCTACTGTACGAATGGGTCCAATATCAATCCAGCCATTTCCTGTTCCAAACTGGAGAGAATCCACAATCAAAGAGGATACATACCCAGTAATACCAGTAAGATTGCTTGTTGTAAGAGTTGAAATATTTACACTCAATGACTTGTAATATGTAAGAATACTCGTAAGAGAAGAAACAAGTTGAGGAGAAGAGATATAGGTGGCTGTTCCTAGACCCGCAGTAGTGCTCAACAGAGGAGTAGAAAAATCTTGAAGAACATTTCTATAATAATTAGAAGTATTGGAAGTGAAAAGTGCAGTTGTAGAAAGACCAGTGGAAACAACCGCAAATAAAGAAGAAACACCTGTTCCACCAGTCGCATTTGCAAAATAATTAGAGGTATTGCTTGTGAATGCAGCAACTGTAGAATTTGGAGTAGACCAGTTCTGCAAAAGATTTGCATAGTAATTGCTTGTATTACTAGTGAAAAGGGCAACAGTAGAGAT
>JACCDT011218825.1_pt1 | contig 66320 bp, 63 predicted proteins | sample 7446291 | NCBI WGS metagenome assembly JACCDT01 (sample SAMN15323446, study PRJNA562643) | freshwater metagenome | isolation source: river surface water | place: USA:Blue River Watershed | collected 2017-08-17 | reverse complement strand
CAGGCAAAGTTAAAGAATTAATTGAGCATGTTGGCTGTAGATTAATCTATCTACCACCTTATTCACCAGACTTGAATCCTATTGAGCACATTTGGGCTAATCTAAAAAGAGCTATTCGTAAAGATACAAATAGAGAAAATAATTTAAGCTTAGCTATTGCTAAGGCTATACAAGGTTTATTTTTGCGTTAACTATATTACAAAACGGTGTAAACAAAAAAATGGTCGAAGTTTAACTTTCGACCATTTCAATATCACTCAAGCAAAAATTACTTTTTGTCTTTAACTTCACTGTACTCAGCATCAATAACATCATCACGAGCTGCTGGCTGCTCAGCAGTTGGTTCAGCACCGCCTGCAGCAGCACCTTGTTGAGCATCCGCATACATCATTTCACCAATCTTTTGTGACGCAGCCATCAACTCTTGAGTTGCAGCATCGATTTTTTCTTTATTGTCACCTTGGATAGCTTCTTCAACAGCTTTGATTGCAGCTTCAATTTTTTCTTTTTCAGCAGCATCAATTTTGTCACCATAATCAGCCAATGATTTTTTAGTTGTATGAATCATGCCATCCGCTTGATTACGCGCTTGTACCAACTCAGCTGCTTTTTTATCTTCTTCAGCATGAGCTTCTGCATCACGTACCATTTGTTCAATTTCAGCTTCAGATAAACCAGAACTAGCTTGAATGGTAATTTTGTTTTCTTTACCAGTTGCTTTATCTTTTGCAGATACATGCAAAATACCATTAGCATCAATATCAAAAGTTACTTCAATTTGTGGTGTTCCACGTGCTGCTGGAGCAATTCCGCCTAAGTTAAATTGACCAAGCGATTTATTTCCAGAAATAACTTGACGCTCACCTTGCAACACATGAATCGTAACTTCTGGTTGATTATCTGCAGCCGTTGAGAATACCTGTGATGCTTTAGTAGGAATCGTTGTATTTTTGTTAATTAATTTAGTCATCACACCACCCATTGTTTCAATTCCAAGTGATAATGGCGTAACATCTAATAACAACACATCGGTACGATCACCTGATAATACTGAACCTTGAATTGCAGCACCAACAGCAACCGCTTCATCTGGATTCACATCTTTACGTGGCTCTTTACCAAAGAATTCTTTAACTTTATCTTGAACCATCGGCATACGTGTTTGACCACCAACCAATATTACATCATCGATATCTGATGCAGATAAACCAGCATCTTTCAACGCAATGCGGCATGGCTCAATTGTTCCGTTAACCAAATCACCAACTAATGATTCAAATTTAGCACGAGTAATTTTCATCACCAAATGTTTAGGACCAGCTGCATCCATAGTCACATATGGCAAATTGATCTCTGTTTGTGCGCTTGAAGATAATTCAATTTTAGCTTTCTCAGCAGCTTCTTTCAAACGTTGTAAAGCCATTACATCTTTTTTAAGGTCAATACCTTGATCTTTTTGGAACTCAGCAACAATGTACTCAATCAAACGTTGATCAAAATCTTCACCACCAAGGAAAGTATCACCATTAGTTGCTAATACTTCAAATTGGCTTTCACCATCAACGTCAGCAATTTCAATAATTGACACGTCAAAAGTACCACCACCTAAATCATAAACAGCAATCTTACGATCTTTACCTTCTTTTTTCGCTAAACCAAAAGCTAAAGCAGCAGCTGTTGGCTCATTAATAATCCGTTTAACATCTAAACCAGCAATCCGACCAGCATCTTTAGTTGCTTGACGTTGGCTATCATTAAAATAAGCTGGTACAGTAATAACTGCTTCAGTAACTTCTTCACCTAAATAATCTTCAGCAGTTTTTTTCATTTTTTTCAAAATTTCAGCTGAAATTTGTGGTGGAGCTAATTCTTTATCATTAACTTTAATCCATGCATCACCATTTGAAGCTTTTACAATTTCAAAAGGCATCAAGCTAATATCTTTTTGCACTTCTTTTTCTTCAAATTTACGACCAATTAAACGTTTTGATGCATAAATTGTATTTTTTGGATTTGTAACCGCTTGACGCTTAGCTGGAGCACCAACTAAAGTTTCACCATCAGTATAAGCAATAATCGATGGAGTTGTACGCGCACCTTCCGCATTTTCAATTACTTTTGGTTGACCATTTTCAATCACTGATACACATGAGTTAGTTGTTCCTAAATCGATCCCGATAATTCTTCCCATAATTACTTCCTTTTAAAATTAGATTGTGCGGTGATTTTTTCACTGCTTTATTTGTTTCTTATTACATATTTAAGGCTAGATAGTTTTATTTCAAGCTTAATTTATAAATTTTTACTAATTATTTCGCAACAGTTACCATTGCAGCACGTAACACACGCCCATTAAGCATATAACCCTTTTGCATAACCGCAACGATAGTATTCGAATCTTGCTCATGCTCTTCAACCGTACTCATCGCCTGATGTAAATTTGCATCCAATTTTTCTTTAGCTTGCGGGTTAATTTCTTTAATTTGCTGTGCATCAAAAATTTTAATTAATTGTTGCAAAGTTAAATCCACACCCATTTTTAACATTTCAAAATTACCCGATTGATCTTTCAAGGCCATTTCTAAATAGTCGCGAACCGTAACAATTTCACGGGCAAAATTACTAATCGCATAGTCTCGAGCTTTTTTAACTTCTTCTTGTGAACGACGTTGTATATTTTGCATCTCTGCTAATGTGCGTAATTTATCATCTTTTAACTCAGCAACTTCTTGCTCAAGCTTTTCAAGTGGACTTAGCTCTTCAACAGCAACTTCCACTGTCTCATTTGGTGCTTCATTGACAACCTCAGCTTCATTTTGCACGACATTTTCTGTAGCTTGATTATTATTTTCCATAATTTTCTTCCCATAAAATAATGTTAATTTACTTGCATGTAAGGCAACTATGTAGTTTTTCAAGTTCTTGGCGATAAATTTAGACAAAATATAATTAATTAACGCATAAAACTTATTTTTCATGCTTCACAGGTTTAGGCTTAAAATATAACTAGAATGTGATCAATTATAAAAGGTTGCCAAAATTGACAACCTTTTATTTTCTCTTCAAATAATTTTGCACCACAAATACAGCCATGTAGTCAGTTTTTATCCAAATGTGTTATCTTATTACACTGCATAATAATGCGATGTAATAGAAGAATACTGATTAAAGCCAAACAATAGCCCAAGCTTAGCCCAGCTAAACAATCACCAAGAAAATGATAATCTAAAATAATCAAATTAATTGGCATCAAAATAAGTAATGTCAACCAAATAAATTTCAAGCGAGGCTGCGCATAACATAACCAGACGCAACAAAATGCCATATAAGTTGAATGTCCTGATGGGAAACTTCCCTGATTACCAAATCCATGCCACCAGTTAAAACCAAAAACTCCATCATGAATTAAAGACAGATTATTTGCAATCCAAGTTTTTGTCCAATAACGTCCAAAGAATATTTTCAAATACGTTTTAATTTGCATGGTTAGCTTGAGCATTAAATAAAAATATACCGAACACAATACACCGCTAGCTAAGCCACGCAACTTACCATCTGCAGAGATTCTCCAAGAGCGTAATAGTAATGCTCCAAGTACCAACACCGTCACTAGTGGCGGCAATCCTTCAGTAATATTACGTAAAATTAGCCATTGGTCAATTCCAATCTGATGTACCCATAAAGCCAACGGTCGATCGAGATATGATACAGCAATCAACGCCCCTAAACAGAGGGCTAAATTAATACAAATATGCCGTTTCAATTGATTAAATTTAATTAACATGCTTAACCACCACAAAACATTCCAAATGTTCAGCTAACTGATTTTTATGCGCATAATGCGGAATAACTCGATCAATTGTATTACCACAAAACGTGCTATACAAAGTAAATTGTTCAAGCTTCAATTGATATTGATTACTTTGCCAAGCGGCCTGTTTCATCGCCACATAATAAGCACCGCTCTCTGGTAAATTACTACCATCCTCAACATGCTCAAACTGCCCTTGCGTGTAAAACTCAAATGGCAGCCAACCAGTATGTAAATCATAGGTTTTTGTTAATGGATGAGCATTAATTTGTGCCGCCAAATTATATCCAACATCGTAAGTACGGCAGATGGTGAAATTAACCAGCAATGCTAAACCAAAAAAAGCGCTAATTGCCAAACTTGGAAAAACCAAACTACGTTCCAAATAAGTAAAGTTATGCGCTTTAAATTGCCAAATTAATAAAACCAGAGGAATTACAGCAAAGCAAATCAACCACGAAGAATTAAATAAGTAGATCGTTGCGCCAATATTCAAAAGCAAAATTAGGCAACTCAAGCCAAATTGCAATTGCGCAATACGTTTTAACTCAAATTTACGGTTCAAATAATTGGCACAAAAAATTGCGGCAAACGGCATAACGATATTGGTATAATGATCGAGCTGAAATTTAGTCGCGCTAAACATAATAAATGTCAACCAAAAGCTAGCAAATAAATAAACTAATTTGGCTTTATCAACGCTAGTGTTAATTTTAAAATAACGAATTCCACTATAACTAGCCACAATAAACACTAAGCTCCATGGCAAAAATGCCCATAAATAAGTATGTACAAAAAATAGCGGATTACCATGTGTATTCACAATTGGCCCACTGTTAAAAAAGCGCCCAAATTGACTGCCCCAAAAATACCAAGCTAAACCAGAAATATTATTATGCCCAAAAACCATCGTCGCTGGCTGAGCATCGAATTGTAAATATAAACAAATTAACTCTGGTAGAATAAAAATCAGACTTAAAGCATATGCCAATAGCCATTTAGGACTCAAAATACGCTTATATTCTTTGGTATAAATCCAAGTAAAAACCAATCCACTAAAAATCGTTACAACCACAAATAATCCTTTGGTCATCATGGCTAAGGCAGTAAATAAACTGCCTAATAGTAGCGGTTTCCAATTTGAATTACGATCATATAATAACCAATAGTAACAAGCTGGCATAATTTGCCCAAGTAAATAAGCTTCAGCTCGCACATCAAATGATCCAGATAACATTAAATGCACACTACTCAAATAAATTAATATGGCAATTAAAGCCACATCTGCATTATAAAGTAATTTAGCTAGACGGTACGTGTAATAGGCACCCAGCAAATGAAACAAATACCCTGGCAAAAAATAAGCAAAGGAATTAATTCCAAAGAGTTTAAACGAAACGGCACTAATCCAAAAAGGAAAATGTGGCTTATCTAACCACGGCTGTCCAAATGAAAATAAATCAACCCAATCTCCCGATACAGCCATATGTTTTGCAATATTCGCATACAACACAGGGTCGTCATTGCGCAGTAAAGGCTCAAAAACACCAAAACCATTAACGACTATGACCAGTAAAACCACACCCCAAATTAACTTCCGATTTATCAGCATCTAAATTATTCCATAATTAAAACAAAAATACGTGTACCAATGAATAAAGGCTTATTATATATTTCAAGTGCAACAAATAATTATCTTGCAGAACCAGAATTATAATCGGATGCAACTCTTCAATGCTAAATTTATTTAGCATGATTAACCTTTAGTAGAGATTAAAGACAATAATCCGCATTAAAAAGCAAAGTTAGACCCATATAAACCTAGCAACATAAGAGGTGATAATTAAACAAGGTATATTAAAACACAGCAACATAAAACAAAATACCCACGTAATTTAACTACGTGGATACTTCAATCATGCCTGCAATCAATTAAACATTAACTGCACATAAATATTATATTAAATTATGAATAAACCTCTCAAATTTAATTTTGAGAGGTTTGTCGTTTGTCTATTAAAGATTTTCGTTAGTTTCCATTAGTTCCATCAGAAAAGCTTGATTTAGGTAAAACATAATGGATAAAATTACTTGCATTATATATTCCATATTGAGATGTCAAATTAACTGGAGTTGTTAAATAGTTTTCAGATTCAACTTGACAAGAGTCAATGTTAATCAAATTATATGCAGCTAGTGATTGTTGAACACCTTTTAAATCTGTATAATAGTTTTGTTTAGATAACATCATTCTATAGCCATCAGCACCAACTTTACCAGAAGCATCTTGAGATACATCTCCCAATCCCATCATATTCATGTCTGTCGCAGCATAGTTATTATTTTTATTTAAACAGCTGTAATATCCACGCCCTTCTCTTGTCCATAAGTTTCCATTTTTAGAAACACCTTTAATGTAACTATTATTGTCTAATTGTGGAGCAAGTCGTGATTTAGTTTCATTTTTTAATGCAGCATCAGGTGTTTGGTTAAGAATATAATAATAATTATAATTAAAACCCGTTGTGTAAAGCTGTCCATCCATTCCATATGTCCAGTTCATGTATTGATTAATATCTCCAGTTGGATTAATATTTGTCATTTCTCCATACTGATTATAAACATTTGAGAACATATTTTCACCATTTTCAGATAATCCAGTTCCAGTAAATACCAATCCACTCCATGAATTATCTAACGTTCTAGAGATTTGATTTGTTGATGAATTATATGAAATACTATATCTAGTTGCAGTTCCTGAGCTTTGATTAAATTTCCACATTTTAGTTCCATCTATACTTATAAGTTGATCGATTGCGATTTCAGAAGAGCCAATTATACCAGATACCTCTCCAGATGAATGAGTTAAATTCATTAAATTAAAACTCATTCCCTCACTATCAATACCATTTAAACAAACTCTATTATAAAAAGGTTGGTCTACACAGTTTGATTTAACCACATATACCGTTGGGTTATTACCTAATTTTGAAAACTCAATTAAATTATAAGACATTTTAATGCTAAAGTTGGTTGACTCACTAATGTTTTCACCCCACATTGCCTCAAATTTGTATGCACATTTTTCACCTGCTTCAAATTTTCCGTGTCCAAAAATACTATTACATTGTTTAGTAACACCACTAATTTCACCATTATATGCAGTAGAATACTGCGTTGGATTAATAGGGCTACCATTATTTTCATAAGTAAATTCTGAATTATCGCTAATTGCGAAACTATTTGGATTTGTTACTACCATATACCAAACTTGATGTCCACCAACTTTATTCATGCTAAATGCACCATTCTGAATCACACCATCTTTATCTGTATAGTATTGATTAAAAGTTAATGGTTTCATTTCTGCACTAGGTGTTGGGCTTGGAGTTGGAGCTGGTGTATCATTACTTCCGCCACCACCTCCACCATTACATGCTGCTAATAAAAATAAGCTACTTAATCCGATTACTGTTTTTTTCATATTGATTTTTTTCATTGTTTTTGTTTTTCCTTAAAATTGGTTTCTGTTTCTGAATTATTTCTCGTTTAATTGCTTCAAGTTATCGCGGATATCAATCAGCAAGTAAATTACAAATGCAAATACTATTACGCCAGCCACGCCACCGACTAAACTAATTAACCCGCCGATAAATGAATACTTCATTGCAGTAACTCCAGCAATCAAAGCAATTAATAAACCGACAACAACTAAAATATTGATGATCATTTCACCAAATTGAACTACAAAATTTTTAAGCATTTTATTGTTCCTATAAAATATTTACTTTGATTTAATAAACCATAAAAAATACTTACATATCGCCGATTTGAGAATTGCTCGAACCTTGATTAGTAGATTGGTTAGTATTACTTGTAGTATTGCTTTTTGCTCTTTTGGGCTTTTTAGGCTTAGATTGAATACTAGGTTTACTCACAACTTGAGCTGTAGCAACGGAGGCTTCATTTGGCGCATCTACTGTTGAAGCGGCAGGAGCAACAGTAGCAACTGGTGCAGTACTTGCAGTAGTCGCATTAAAAATCTTACCCCAAAATAGAATAACCATCGCAGCGATAAAAATAAGTGCATATACCACATACATTAATACATTACTTTTCTTGGCAACCACAGCTGTATTGTTGGCATGATGTATATTTTGTGCGGATGGTGTTGTCATCTGCGGGCTACCATTAATTACCGTTTGTGGGCTATTTACTGGTGCTACAGTTTGTTGGCTATGAGCTTTACGTAACTTATCCTCTGCATCTTCGATAGTTTTAGTAATCGACACCTGAAATTCACCAAGAGCTTTAGTCCATTCTGGTGCAGTTGGTCTTGCTTGAGCTGGTTTTGCGAACGCTCGCACAAATAGTTTTCTTAGCGACTCTGGCATTAATCCCCATATAATTAATGGCGTTTTTGCTGGTTTCTCATATACTTTTTTAGCATAATACTCAGGATCAGTTTGATCAGCTTCTAAAACAAAGTTAAGTAACTTTACCTTACTCTCGGTATCAGTTGCTTTATCTTGCAAATCCTTTGGAGAAATCCCTAATGAAAATGGATGACATCCTTGATTAATCAAAATAAAAAATAACACCGCCAAAGCAAAAAATTCATGCTCAAAAGTTCGTGGTTGAGTCAGTAAATAATCTGAATCAATTTCAGGTGCCAAATAACCACCTGTTGAAACCTCCGTGATAAAGTTACCAAATTGATAACTATCAGTATCAATAAAGTAAGGTGCATAATTTTTCTCATCAATCATAATATTACATGGATTTATATCTGCAAAAATAATTCCCTTTTCATGCAGTGATGCCATTTTGGTTGCGATCTTTTCACAAAAAGCAACCATATTTTTCACCGATCCTAATACTGCGATTTGCTTAGGAGTACCTTTAGCAGCTATACGTTGTTTTTCTTTAGCCTGTAAATTACTTAAAAAGTTACCAACTTCAACACCATCAATTTTATTCATCAAGTAACCCACCAATTGCCGATTACTATCATAAATTAGTTCTTCTTTTTGTGGCCATGTAACATCTGGAATAGAAAAAGGAATCTTTACCATTTCCTTAATCTTATTTTCTTTTTTATGGTCAAGCATTTTTTCTTGATAAATACGGGCTACTTTATCAGACATATCATCAACTAAAATAATAAATGCTTCGCCACCTTTTACCAGTTGCTTCCCAAGTTTAATTTGTTTGCCATTACCTAACGTAACTTTATCCCCAGCCTTAATTTGTGCCATTTAACTTATTTCATCCACAGAAACATCATTTGCATTATCCCTAGCCAATATTGCAATACTGCAATCATCAAATACTAAACATTTTGGAACTAAGAAATCTACTGTAAATGATTCTATTAATTCTTTATTCATTTGACCACTAATGGAATGATTCATGATTTTATTAGCATTCATTGTAAAAACTTTAGTTTTATGTGCAAATAACACATGTGCTCCACCGTCAGATAACAGCATAAATCCGCTTATATCATCAGTTAATTGACCATATTGGATTCTTATATATTGGCTTAGTGGTTCACTAGTTGTCATAAAAGTCATATTTGGTGAATCACCATTTTGTGAATCTGATAGTAATAATAGTTCATTTTCTCGACTTATGCCAATAACACCATCACCAATATGGATAGCCATAAAAGTCTTATTTTGTTTATCAATCGCTACAACAAGCAAGGTAGAAGACAAGTCATCTAATTCATAACCTTTGTTAGTCGCATATTCTGTCAGCTGACTTATAATGTAGTTTTCAATTTTCTCAATAGCTAGAGTTTCGTCTTCAAATATTTCATTATAATTAACAACCAACCAATCACAAATTTTTTGTGTAATTAGCTCAGCACCTTCTTCAGAATGGGCATAAGATCCAGCGCCATCGGCCAAAGCAGCAATGCTAAATATTTCATTTTCTAAAATAAATGTTCGATCTTGACAAACTAATTCAGATTGTTGATGACTAATTCCTTGACCTACCGCACTATAAGTTTTCCACATACTTCTCTTTCAAATAACTTGGTTCACATCGGCAAACCAAGTTATTAACGTTATTAACAAATATCAAGTCCAGCTTCAGAAAGTGGCTCAGTTTTTACTGCATCACCTTTTTGACTCTTAGATTTTGCTTTCACAGATTTACCTAGCCAATCAAAGAATTTGGCAAAATCTGTTTCTGCAGTCATTTTAAAAGCACGATTAGCTGGATGCAATGATTTTAAATATGTTAAATCAGCATCATCGCCAATTGCAATATTAATTAGATTAAGTTTTTTATCTGTAATTAATTCATGCAATTGCATACGTGTAGCTTCAATATCAGATCTTTCTTGATTAATCATTGGGTTATCTTTTAAACCATTTTGCTCCAACAATGCATCTTCTAAAGCACTTGGTTGACCATCAGTCATTAGCACTAACCAAGGTTGATAATAATCATAACCTTCATTTTGATAATATGATTTCCGTGAAGCGCATAGCTCTAAACCTAAACGTAATGCTTTTCCAGTGAACGTTGCACCATTAGCCATTAATTCAGGCATATGATTAATATTGCATGCTGTCTCAAAATCAAGCACTACATTAGCATTATGATCAAATGCTATAACACATAATTCAGCTGATTTTGAAGCAACTGAATCGTTTTTTAAAGAGGTTAAAAAACCATTTAATGCTTGGTTAAGATTCCCCATTAAATTCACCATGCTACCGCTAACATCAGCAAGAACGACTACAGGTACTCGTATGGCATAATTAACTTCCTCACCAAAATCTAAATTTAACGTTTCTAAATTACTCATCAATATACTCCTTTAAAAGACAAGTTTTGTTTATGATTTATAATAGCAAGAATTTAATAATCAAGAAGAGGCTTGGCTATGTTTTTTCTTTTTATTTTTTTTAGTTTTCTTTTCAGCTGTTGATTTTGCTGGTGTTTCAGGAGAGACTGTAGCTTTCTCCTCGATTTGTTTTTTTATATCATCAGCTTGCTGTACTGCTTGTTGATATTCAAGATCTGCTAATGGTTCTATCTGCATTGCAATTCTTTTCATCCCTATCATCAACAGCAGCGTAATTAATAAAATAACTACTTTAAAATGTGAAATACTTTGCATTAGATTGTACCTCCCAATTTTGTCATCAATTCATTAATTTTCTTTTGACGGCTATAATTTGTCGGGTGCGTATCATTAAAAAATCTCGACCAGCTAAACCCTCGTCCTGAACTAGACCCGTGGCATTTATCTAGCTCTGGAAATAAATCAAACAAGCCTTGACCATATCCAATCTTCACTGCAAAGGCATCCGCCTTATACTCTTGCCCACGACCAGTTAGAGTTATTAATGGGTTAAAAAAGTATTTTGATACTAGCTCATCAACTTTTAAACAAATAACGCCAGGTATAAACACGATCCATAAAAATAGTGCAATCAATAGGAATGGCAAACTGATTATAAGACCAAAACAACCAGCACTACTACCAATGTCAGCACCTTGCTTAAGCATCCAATTTTGTAATTTTTTTGGAGAAATTTTTTCGAATATATATTTTATGCTCGATGCTAGCATATTAGTTCCGCTTTGAAATTGTAATAGCTCGGTATCTTTATTAACAAAATGTCCAATTTCATGAGCAACTACGGCTTTAAAAATATCATTTTCACGTGGACTACTACTAGTTAACCACCTAAGAGTTTTATTTGTAGGACGCAATACTTGTGTTGGTGTAATATGAAAATTAATGCCCTCACTGTCTTTCTCTTTTTCAAATGTGAATTTATGATAATCAGGAAGATCTATATCTAGTTTAGCTTTCGCACTATCTCTTATTTCATCTAAAACTTGAAACAATTTATTTTTTACAGGATCATTTCCTGAAATAATCTCATAATTTTGATAACCATCAAACAATTTAGATATTGCTTTCCAGATTCCAGTAATATAAATAAACATATTAATCACCATAAAGATTAATGTTCCTTGCAAGGCATAATACATAAAAGCATATTTACCACAAACAGCTCTCATAATAGCATGACCGCTCCAGCTAACAAAAGCTACATCTTCAGCATGGTAATTTATGACGTGAACAAAATTCAAGATCTCTAAAATCAAAATTTTAACTTGTGTTGTTTCAAAAAATAAACACATAACTAAAACATACAAAATAAATGAGGTAAATACCATATTTAACAGATATAACAAGGCTGAAATAAATTTCATTAAATCCCTTTCTAAGATTAAAAAATAACCATATAAAAAGATATTTACATGGCTATTTCTAAATTTAAATGTTATTGTTACTATTAATAGCTTGAATAGTGTTAATTAAACGATCATTTTCTTGTTTTTGATTGTAATTTGAAATCGATACAAAAGACCAAATAGTAGCTGGAATCCAACCAATTAATGTAATTTGTAAAATAAAGCACAAAATCCCCTGAACCCATTTACCCATAGTAAAAAAAGTTAGCCACGGAAAAAATAAAGCTAAAACATAACGCATATACAACCTTTTTTAAATTATTATTTATTTACTTTAGCAACACCAATTGTACCCAAAATGATCGCCAAAATATGCATAATCGTTGGTACAAATGGTATAAAGTTTAAAAATGGCACAAGATCAAAAATTAAAGCCAAAATTGGAAAAACCATTAACCAGGATTTACCAACTACTTTACCCCGCACAACACAAGCATAAACAAGTATCGCTAAACATGCAAAATGTAATATTTTTGGCAAAAATGCTATTAATCCACCAGAAGCTGCTGATCCAGTAGCTAATGCAGCACCAACTCCAGCAATCGCTCCTGCGGCACTAAAATATGGTAGAATGTATGTTGGTATCATTACCAGTATATAGATAACGATAAACCCAGCCGTTGTTCCTAAAATTTGCTTGATTTTGTTCATAAAAACTCTTTCTATTAATATGTCAATGTTTAATTTATTGACGGTTTAAAAAATTTAATACACTAAAACTCCGCATTTATAACCATATTAATTATGAATTGGCATAACTAATTTTTATTTATCCCCCTCTTACTATAGTTAACACAATTTCAAACCGCCTATTTTTAATACAATAATATATTGATATAAATTTATATTTATGCTATTTAATAGGTAATTTGCCTTAGTGGTAACTATATTACAAGTTAATTCGCAACCGCAGAAATCAATTGCACCAAGAAGCAAGTTCATGGGCTACGACCTCATTTGATAGGAATTAGTTATCATAGTGAATTACCTTTGGAGCTGATGCACTTTCTGGTTGTGTTGAGTGCTCACTGGTGTCTGCATAATTAACCAATTCCTCCATTACTTTGGTAGCTAAATCCTGTGATGCTTCACGTAAAATCAAGGGGTTATTAACTCTAAATGTCTCACCTGACTTTAAAATTGCCGTTTGAGAACCTATAGCATTTATATTAAATGCGGCTACACTAGCCTTGTCTTTTAGCCGTAACAATTTATAACTAACTGTAATTGATAATGTGCGTGTAGACGTGAAAGTATTCGTGTTGGGAACTTGGTAGGTATTATCAAAATTATCCGTAGCAATAATCTGACCAATTAAAATATAACTAAGTCCATCTACGATAAGCATGTTATGACTATCATGTTCTGATTCAGATGATAAATGTTCGTTAGCATCATATTGTTTACCTGGCTCTGAGGTATTAATTGTTGCTAAATTAAATCCTTTGGGTGCTTCAATTACTTTAAATTTACCACTTTTAGCTAGCGCACCACGAACACCAATATTATTGATGCCAACATTTGCAACACCAGGAGAGTAAGCTAAATTAGGAATAGCTATATTCGACACTGCAAAACTAAATTTAGTACACAGGGCTAAAATAGTACATAAACGAATTCGTTTCATATAATCCTTTCCGGTCTAAATCTGTTTAAACAAAACTCATCGGTTAAATTTACATTTAGTCTATTTCAATTGTTTTCTAAGGTAGAATTTTAGCATGAAAGCAAACTATTAGTGTGCAATACTAGCAGTGTATGGATATGTTGTATGTTATTGTATAGAATGTTGATATGAAAACATCAAAATCACTAAATGAAATTTTAGCTACTAATTTAAAACAAAAAAGATTAGAGTTAAATATAAGCCAAGAGAAACTCGCTGAATTACTTAATGTTCATCGAAATACGATTGCATTTATTGAAAGGCAAAAAAGAAGTATCAGTCTGGAGTTGCTTGAAAAACTAGCTAAGGTGCTCGATTGCCAAGCCTCAAGTTTAATTGAAGATAAAAGCAACACTGAGGAGCATGACTAATATAAAATATTACAGATAGTATTTTCTACATCATAGAAAAGGTATTAATAACACTTGGTGGTATTGCTTGAATGAAAGTTAAATTGGCGATATACAAGTAAGAAAAAAGTAGATGTGTAGCTTATGATAAAATAAATGTATTTCATTTCTTAGCCAAAAATTAACTTATTCAATAGGCTAATTATAAATTGAAATATCCACGTAATCTAACTACGTGGATATTTTTAACATTTATACTAAATTAGTATTGCTTATGTAAATTAGAACTATAATTAATCGTTAAGTGATGGTGCTGGAAAATAAACAGTTCCGCCCCAATTTGCTTGCAGATCAAAACCATTTTTATATAACTGATAAACACTAATTTCAGGATTTAATGAAATTTGCTCACCAAAAACACCTAAAGTTGCAGATGCACCGATGTCTACGCCACCGCCTTTAGCACCAATAAACTGACTAAGAGCTAGTTCATTTTTAAATACAAAAACAATATACATCGACTCATAACCAATCCCTGGACCAGTTCCGCTTCTAAGAGTATCCATATAAATTACCTGACGATTTTTGTTATCAAAGATCACACCCTTACCATACGCAGCAACATAAAGTAACACATTAAAATTTTTCACCTCAAAAACACCAAAAGCCACAGCAGATTCAAATTTCTGGCGCAAAGTAGGATCATTTGAATACATGGTTTCCAAACTTACTTTAGCCACATCTAAGTACTCGCCACGTGATTTGATCACATTAGGATTTAGTTGTGCTACAACGGCCTTATGAGCATCTAAAAATGCTGAATTCAGTAAGGCTTGCTGTAAATTATCTGCTTGCAAAGTCTTAAGATTATATGAAGACGGATTTATGCCAATCGAATAATATAAATAATATAAGCTAGATTCTAAAGGGGTTGGTGTCATTCTAGCAGGAAGAGGTAGTTGCAAATTCGAACTTAATAATGGATAATAGTTTAAATTATTATTTTGATAATTAATATCCAAAACAGGTAAACTCAATGACTTGCGTACTTGAATACCACTCCTAATCTGCCACTGACTAGAGGCATTCGATTCATCTAAATTAAATTCTGGTGCTCCATTATCTACTACTAATAAATCTTCATTGTCCAACTGCCTAACAAAAGTAGCAGAATCAACACTAAGACCATCTTTATTTGGGGATGCATAGCTCGGTAAGACTTTATTGGGATCCATGTTTTTACTATAACGATTACTCTCAAAACTACTACAACCCACTATAGCAACACTCAGCAAAGCCAACAAAATTTTAGAACTATTCACTACTACCCCTCTTTAATCTTTAATATAAACCACAATAATAGCAATATTATACCATTTTTAACTGATGTACTTTCACCATAAAATGTCTCAATTTTAGGACATTAGCGCATAAAGAATAAAGATATGCAGATTAGCTTTACCAGTTCCAAACTAGCCATAACTCAGAATATGGTAAAATCTAGGTTAATTTACACAAAGGACAAGACATGGCAATCCAGTGGTTTCCTGGGCATATGAATAAAGCCAAAAAGGCTATTCAAGAATTAAGTGAAGAAATTGATATCGTAATTGAATTACTCGATGCACGCGCACCATTTTCAAGCTGCAACCCATTGATTCAAAATATAATTCGTTTTAAGCGCACCATCCGCATTCTCAATAAGAGTGACCTTGCAGATCCAGAGGTTAGTAAAATTTGGTTAGACTATTTTAATCAACAAGAAAACACACTAGCAATTCTCGGTGATAAAGATAATAAAAAACAACGCGATAAAATTATCCGCCTATGCAAAGAATTAGCCCCAGCACGTGGCACCAGCTTTGAAAAACCATTACGGGTTATGATTACGGGAATTCCTAACGTTGGCAAATCAACGTTAATTAATCAAATAGTTGGAAAAAAATCTGCTAAAACAGGCGATGTTCCAGCGGTAACTAAAGCTAATCAACGACTTTATGTAAATGATACTTTCGTTATTTTTGATACGCCTGGTATGATGTGGCAAAAAATCCGCTATCCACAAATTGGCTATCATTTAGCAATTTGTAATAGCATTGGACGTAATGCTCTTGATGAAGAACTACTCGCCCTATACTTAATTGAACTCCTCCAAACTGGTAAATATCAAGCTGGATTTAGCGCCCGCTATAAATTAAAGCCTGAGCATTTAACTTTAAGTCCAGATAATCTACTAAATTTATTAGCAAATAAGCGTGGCTGCATGATGGCTGGTGGTAAAATTGACCGTCAAAAGATCAGTGAAATTGTAATTCAAGACTTCCGCAGTGGCAAAATGGGCGTAATTAGCCTTGAGACACCAGAACTTTGGGAACAATGGATTAGCGAATTTGTCGAAGCCGAGGAACAAGAAACCGCTCAAGAGGAAGCACAGCAGTCTACAACAACCAGCAACTAATAAAAATACAAACAATACAATTATAATTAAAAAACTAATATAACAGGTAGCAAGGTCACATAAATAAATCATTATTAAAGGAATAACTATGGAGCTTGGAAATTTTTGTATGAGCCTTGCGGTAAAAGACATCAAATCCTCACTTAAATTTTATGAAAAACTAGGATTTACATCCTCTGGTTTTGGTGATGAATCTCATAAGTGGATTGTTTTAAGAAATGGCACTACTAAAATCGGGCTATTCGAAGGTTTTTTTGAGAATAATATCTTAACCTTTAATCCAGGCTGGAATAGTGACGCGGAAAAACTCGATGCATATACCGATGTAAGAGAAATTCAAAAAGAATTAAAATCCCAAGGAGTAAACTTCATTACTGAAGTTGATGAAAATAGCAATGGTCCAGCTCACTGTATGCTCACCGACCCAGATGGAAATACAATTTTAATCGATCAACACGTTTAATTAGGAATCTTACAATATGGAAAAACCCATCATTTTAACCGGTGACCGCCCAACAGGACAGTTACACCTCGGACATTATCTTGGCTCATTAGAAAATCGTGTACGCTTACAAGACACACATCAACAATTCATCATGATTGCCGATATGCAAGCCTTAACTGATAACGCGGATAATCCTGAAAAAGTACGCTCGAATATTATTGAAGTTGCATTGGATTATTTGGCGGTTGGTTTAGATCCAAGCCAAAGCACTTTATTTATTCAATCGGCTATTCCTGAATTAAATGAATTAACCATGTTCTATTTAAATTTAGTGACAGTAGCTCGACTCCAACGCAATCCGACGGTTAAAAGTGAAATGCAGCAAAAAGGCTATGGCGCAGAAGTTCCGGCAGGATTCTTAATGTATCCAGTTAGCCAAGCCGCAGATATTACTGCATTTAAAGCCACCATCGTACCTGTAGGCGAAGATCAATTACCTGTAATTGAACAAACCAACGAAATTGTACGTAAATTTAATAATCTCTATGGCGATGTTTTAGTTGAAACTAAAGCCTTACTTTCGACACATACACGTTTAGCTGGTTTAGACGGTAAAGCTAAGATGAGCAAATCATTAGGGAATTGCATCTATTTGGGTGATGATGCTGATACGCTGAAAAAGAAAGTAATATCGATGTTTACCGATCCAGATCATATTCGTGTCGAAGATCCAGGCAAATTGGAAGGCAATATGGTGTTCACATATTTAGACATTTTTGCGACCGATAAAGCTGCCGTGGCTGAAATGAAAGCTCATTATCAACGTGGTGGACTTGGCGATATGAAAGTTAAGCGTTATTTACTCGAAGTATTAGAAGCACAATTCGCACCAATTCGTGAACGTCGTGCACACTTTGCCCAAGATAAAGCCGCAGTTATGGAAATACTACGCCAAGGTTCACTTAAGGCTCGCGCAGTTGCTGCACAAACGTTATCGGATGTACGCAAAGCAATTGGTGTAGAGTATTTCTAAGCCATCGTCTATGCCGTCTTATTAGCCTAGAACAAAATTTGTGATGAAACTAGCGCTCAAGTATAATAATGTAATAATTAACCAATTTAATAAGGATTACCTCATGCAACTTGATTTTACATTACCGATTACAACAGGCGGCGAATTTACTTTCAGCCAACTTAATAGGCCATTAGTTTTGTTTTTCTACCCACGCGATAATACGCCTGGTTGTACAATTGAAAATCAGGATTTTAGTCGTCTTTATCCTGAGTTTCTTGAAGCCGGATTTGAAGTCTTGGGTATCTCACGCGACAAACATGTTACCCATTGTAATTTCCAAAAAAAACATGAATTACAACACCAACTATTGGCGGATCCAGATGAAACGGTGTGCAATTTATTCAATGTAATGCGCGATAAAACCATGTATGGCAAGCCTGTGCGTGGAATTGAACGCAGTACTTTTGTTTTTGATAAAGATCGTAATTTACTCAAAGAATGGCGTAAATTAAAAGTTGATGATCATGCTCAAGAAGTTTTGGATTTCGTTAAATCACTATAACTTAGCGATCTTAATAAATTAACAATCAAATAGCTCCTGAAGTATCAGGAGCTATTTGATTTGAAATAAGTTAATAACATTATGGCATCACTTAAAAGTTACCCACCAACGATCAGACCACCATCCAAACGCATAGTTGGTTGACCCACGCCAACTGGTACAGATTGACCATCTTTACCGCACACACCAACACCACTATCCAATTCCAAATCATTACCGATCATACTAACGTGGCGTAAGCATTCTGGTCCACTACCAACCAAAGCACATCCTTTAACTGGATAACTCAGCTTACCATTTTCAATCACCCATGCCACCGAAGCGTTAAATACAAATTGACCTGAAGTAATATCAACTTGACCACCTTCAAAATTTTCTGCAAAAAGACCATATTCAACTGAGGCAATAATTTCCTCGGGAGCATAGTTTCCACCGAGCATGTAAGTATTAGTCATGCGTGGCATGGGATTGCTAGCGAATGATTCACGGCGACCATTCCCCGTTGATTGTGTATTCATCAAGCGTGCATTTAATTCATCATACAAGTACCCTTGAAGGATGCCATCTTCAATTAAGACCGTGCGCTGAGTTGTATTACCCTCATCATCTATATTCAATGAACCACGGCGATTGGCAATACAGCCCTCATCAATAACCGTAACGCCTTTACTCGCAACCTGCTGTCCAACTTTACCACTAAATGCTGAGCTACCTTTGCGATTAAAGTCACCTTCTAAACCATGACCAACCGCCTCATGTAAAATCACGCCAGCCCAGCCATTACCCAAAACTACTGGCATTTCACCACTAGGTGCAGCTTTGGCATCAAGTTTCAACATCGCTTGCTGATGAGCTTTGCTAATATAACTTGCAACCATTTCTGCGGAGAAATAACTCAAATCATAGCGTCCACCACCACCAGCACCAGCACGTTCCAATTTACCATCTTTGCTAACAATTACGCTGATACTTAGATGAATTAACGGACGAATATCGCTAAACTGACGCTCATCACTCCTCGCTAAATACATCTGATCATATTCTAAATTAATACTCGCAATAACGTTGCTCACATAACTATGGCTCCGCCCAACTTTATCAATATTTTGCAATAAACTAATTTTAGCTGCACTTTCCATCGAATACAATGGATTACTCAAGGTATGTAAATCCAATGCAGCACTATTAGTCTGACTATAAGCCTTAGCTCCACCAGACACATTTTCAATAAATAACTGATCAACTAAATTAGTGATTACCTGAGTATCAAGTGCATTAGCATAACTAAAAAAAGTCTTTTCGCCACATACAGCACGTACGCCAATTCCTTGGTTAATCGCAAAACTACCAGACTTAATAATTCCCTCATCCAGCACCCACGATTCACTTGCAGTATTTTGCAAATATAAATCCGCAAAATCAATTCCACGCTGCGATAACTTACTTAATTGACGGTTAAGAAAAGCTTCATCAAGCTGATTTGCGTATAATAAATTTTGACTAACTTGAGCATGCGACATAGTATTATTCCAAAATAAAAAAGCCACTTACAGACTCCAAGTAATTAATCAATATAATTACTTTAGGGTGCTGCAAATGGCCAGTGCAAAAATTTAAAAATTAATTTCCTGCTGGCGCTTGTTGCGATGCATCCCCAGCATTTTGAATCCGATCTAATTTATAACTAACTTTGTATTGACTACGTAATGAGCCAACATAAGCATTTAGGTTCATCATCGAGTACTGATCAGCCAACTGCGTAATTACTTTTTGATTTTGCTGATCTAAAGTTTTATCCACGGCTTGACCATTCACTTGATAAATCACATACGCACCGCTCGCATTAACTGCTCCAGTATATGATGGAAACTGTGCGGGAGCGGCAAAAATTTGACGAACAGCCATTGGATCAATATCTTTACTTTGACCAAGTAAAGATACGTTTTGCGGATTAGCAAAATTAAGTTTCAATTTACCTTGTTGCAATTGAGCTAAATCTTGCTGTCCTACACTTGCCGCCATTTGTTGTGCTTGTTGCGCTTTTAACGCATTAATAATTTCAGGTGTAACTTCACTAATTGGACGTTGTTTTGCTGCCTGATATTCTGTGGCACGAACTACTATGGAGCTACCATTACCTAAATCAATCACTTCACTATTATGATGTTTATTTAACACATCATCGGTGAAAATTGCTTGTTGCAATTTTGGATTGGAAAATAAACCCTGTGTCGCACCTTTAGCAACCCAATCACTCGTTTGCAAAGTTAAACCAGTTTTCTGCGCAGCTGGAGCCAAGCTATCTGGCTGATTATAGCTCACATCATTTAATTGATCAACTACACTTTGTAATTGTTGCTGAGCTTTTTGCTTCTGCACTTGTTCCTGTGCAGCTTGACGTAATGAAGCAACATCATTCCCTTTAATTTCATTCAGCTTAAGAATGTGGAAACCAAATTGGGTTTGCACCAAATCACTAATTTGACCTTTTTTCATGCTAAACGCAGCCGATTCAAAAGGTTTAGCCATCACACCTTTAGAGAAGAAACCTAAATCACCACCATTTGCAGCAGAGCCAGGATCTTGTGAGTATTGCTTAGCTAATTCGGCAAATTTTGCTGGATTTGCACGTACTTGAGTTAAAACTTGCTCTGCTTTTACTTTAACTTGGGCAGTCTGCTCAGCTGTCGCACCATTTGGCACAGTAAATAAAATATGTGAAACATCAACTTGTTCATTTGAACCGCTATTTGGATGATCTTGCAAATATTTATCAATTTCAGCATCACTAACTTTTAATGATGTTGCTAAACTATCTAAGGAAACTTGCAAATATTGTAATTTAACTTGATCAGGCAAAGTATATTTCACAATATTTTGTTTATAGTAAGCATTAATATCACTTTCGGTAACATTAATTTTACTATAAAACTGCTGAGTATCAACGACGTATTGCGAAACATTACGCTCACGACTTAATAAAGCAATAAATTTGTTTTGAAATGTCGTGGAGGCAAAATATGAAGTTTTAAAGAAATTAACAATTTGCTCAATCAAAATTTGTTGACTCACATTTTGTTCAAATTTAGCTGAAGTTGAGTAACTTTGTTTCAAGTAATCTTCGTATTTTTTAACGTCAAACTTACCGCTGGTTTGAAACATCGGAATAGCCATAATTGCCTGTTGTAATTGGGCAGTTGTTGCTGACATATGACTATCTTGTAATGCATTTATCAATAATTGACGATTAATTAAACCAAATAAAACCTGCATTTTATCTTGCGCTTGGCTTGGATTTTGACTCATCGCATTATCTACATCTTGGGTGTAAATCTTATTACTACCAACTTTGGCCACATAACCATCATCACTACCCATGTCAAGATAACCACTCACGCCCCACACTACGAAAGTCGCAGTAATTGCAATCAAAATTCCTTTAACTGTTTTCTGGTGACGTTCAACGACATTAAACATGTTAATCCCTTTATTTTAAAATTATAGATATCAAAGTATTAAATTAACCTAAATTATAATTAGGAGCTTCTTTAATAATCTGTACATCATGAACATGCGACTCTTTAATTCCAGCAGCAGATATCTCAACGAATTCTGCATTGCGATACATCTCATCAATGGTAGCACAACCTAAATAGCCCATTGAGGCACGTAAACCACCCATTAATTGATGCACCACAGCATTCAATGAACCTTTATGTGGCACACGACCCTCAATTCCCTCAGGAACTAATTTATCTTGACCTGCGTCTTTTTCTTGGAAATAACGATCAGCAGAGCCTTTACTCATTGCACCCAAAGATCCCATTCCACGATAAGATTTATAGCTGCGACCTTGGTATAACTCAATCTCACCTGGTGCTTCATCAGTTCCAGCCAATAAACTACCAAGCATCACACAAGAAGCTCCAGCTGCCATAGCTTTAGCTACATCACCAGAAAAACGAATTCCACCGTCCCCAATAACTGGCACACCGCTATCACGTAAATAATCAGCTACGTTCGCAATTGCTGATAATTGTGGAACCCCAACTCCAGCCACAATTCGTGTCGTACAAATTGAACCTGGGCCAATCCCAACTTTAACACAATCAGCACCAGCATCAACAAGTGATCCTGCTGCTGCTGCTGTAGCAATATTCCCACCAACTACTTCAATCTGTGGATAATTATTTTTAATCCAACGTACACGTTCAATCACGCCACGTGAATGACCATGAGCAGTATCAACGATAATGACATCAACACCTGAAGCCACTAATAACTCAACTCGTTCTTCGGTATCACCACCAGAACCAACCGCGGCACCAACGCGTAAACGACCGTATTCATCTTTATTGGCTAAAGGAAATGCCACGTTCTTAGTAATATCTTTAACTGTAACCAAACCACGTAATTCAAAATTATCGTTAACTACCAACACGCGCTCAATGCGATGTTGATGCATCAATTCTTTGGCCAACTCAATTGAATCGCCTTCTTTGATCGTAACCAATTTTTCCTGTGGCGTCATTACATTACGTACAGCTTGATCCAAGTTAGTTTCAAAACGCAAATCACGATTGGTAATAATCCCAACTAATTTACCATGTTCAATAACAGGCACTCCAGAAATACGACGTTTTTGTGTTAGTGTAACTAAATCACGCAGCGGTGTATCTGGTTTAGTTGTAATTGGATCCTTAACAATCCCTGACTCATGACGTTTAACTCCAGCCACACGGCTAGCTTGAAATTCTGGCGGCATATTTTTATGAATAATCCCAATTCCGCCCTCTTGCGCCATCGCAATTGCCATTCTAGCTTCAGTTACAGTATCCATAGCTGCTGAAACCAATGGTATATTTAAACTCAATTTACGGGTAAATTTTGTACTTAAGGAAACATCTTTCGGTAAAACTACCGAATGCGCAGGAACTAATAACACATCATCAAAAGCATAAGCTTTTTGTAAAACTTTTAACATCTTTATTTAAACTCCATCAATTTATTTAATATCTACTTGCTGAATAATATTTGTAAAATCCGTCACATCTTGGAATGAGCGATAAATTGAAGCAAAGCGAATATAGGCTACTTTATCCAATTTAGATAATTGTTCCATCACCATGTCACCAATTACGCGACTCATGATTTCACGTTCAGCATGCATTAAAACTTGCTGACGAATTCGTTCAATTGCCTCATCAACAAGATTTGCTGCGACAGGACGTTTATGTAACGCCTTCATAAAACTAATGCGGATTCTAGATTCATCGTACTCTTGGCGACTGCCATCAGTTTTTACTACCGTAGGGAGTTGCAATTCAATTTTTTCAAAAGTATTAAACCGTCGATCACAACTAGTACATTTACGACGGCGCTTGACCATCATTTTATCTTCACTTAGGCGGGTATCAATTACTTGCGTATCGTCATAATTACAAAATGGACATTTCATCCGAACTACACTTTCTTAATTTAGTCTTTGATTAGTGGGAAGCCTAAAGCTTCGCGGGATGCGTAATATTTCTCCGCAACCGATTTAGCTAAATTACGAATTCTACCAATATAAGTAGCCCGTTCAGTAACTGAAATGGCTCCGCGAGCATCCAGCATATTGAATGCATGTGCCGCATTTAAAATCATTTCATAACCTGGTAACACCAAATCAACCTCTAATAACCGTTTTGCTTCGCTCTCATAGTTATTAAAATTATTAAATAATAACTCCGCATTACTATGTTCAAAATTATATTTAGATTGTTCAACTTCATTTTGATGAAAAACATCACCATAAGTCACGTCGTTACCATCTAAGGTTCGAGCCCAAATTAAATCATAAACGCTGTCGACACCTTGCAAATACATTGCTAATCGCTCTAAACCATAGGTTATTTCACCTAAAACTGGTTTGCAATCTAAGCCACCAACTTGTTGAAAATAAGTAAATTGAGTGACTTCCATGCCATCCAACCAAACTTCCCAACCTAGGCCCCATGCACCTAGAGTTGGATTTTCCCAGTTATCTTCGACAAAGCGAATATCATGCGTCTCGGTATCAACACCTAAAACTCGCAAGGATTCAAGATATAACTCTTGAATATTGCTTGGCGATGGTTTAAGCACGACCTGAAATTGATAATAATGTTGCAAACGATTCGGACTCTCGCCATAACGGCCATCTTTTGGTCGACGCGAAGGCTGCACATAGGCGGCAAACCATGGCTCAGGCCCAAGGCTGCGCAAGAATGTTGCTGTATGTGAAGTTCCAGCACCCATTTCCTTGTCAAATGGCTGCAACACAACACAACCAGCATCAGCCCAGTAAGTCTGTAATTTTAGAATTATTTCCTGAAAAGTCAATAGATTAGCGTTTGCTGTCATGTACACTCATATCCTTAGCTAAATTTTTAATTACAATTAACCGGTTATTGTATCAGCTTAAGCTATCCAGCCGCAAAAATTCTATTCCGCCACAAGCGCCTTTATGCTAGAATAGCGCGAAAGAAAAACATATTACACCCAAAGTTGAAACTAAAAACTCAACTCAATTCGTGGTGTAAATTTTAGACAGACTATAAAAATGAGTATTATTAAAAATAAAAAAGCTTTCCACGACTATTCAATCGAAGAAACAATTGAAGCTGGAATTGTGCTTGAAGGCTGGGAAGTTAAGGCCATTCGTGAAGGTAAAGGGCAGCTCAAAGACAGTTATGTCAAAATCAAAGGTGATGAAGTTTGGTTGTTAGGGTTTACAGTAACTCCAATGATTTCTGCAAGCACTCACGTCAATCCAGACTCAGCACGCATTAAAAAACTTTTACTGAATCGTCGTGAAATTGACCGCTTAATTGGCAAAGTAGAACAAAAGGGTTATAGTCTAATCGCCATTGATCTACATTATAAACATGGTAGAGTTAAAGCCGAAATTGCATTGGCTAAAGGTAAAAAACTTCACGATAAGCGAGCAACTGAAAAAGAGCAAGACAGTAAAAGAGAAGTTGCCAAAGCAATCAAAGACTTTAAAAGAGCCTAAACGAACAATATTAAATTCGCCTTAGTATAACTTTGACAAAACCACCTAGTTTTTACTATAATATTTTACTGTATATACAAATTTAAAGGGTATTCAAGCATTATGACGATTGAAATAAAAAAGCAAGCTGAATCTAAAATGATTAAAAGCGTTGAAAGCTTCAAATTAACTTTAACTAAAATTCGCACTGGACGTGTTCATGCTGGGCTCTTAGATAACGTACAAATTGATTATTATGGTGCATTAATGCCAATTAATCAAGTAGCAACCGTTACTGCTAGTGATGCACGTACCTTAACCGTACAACCATTTGAGGCTAAAATGGGTGGGATTATTGAAAAAGCGATTCGTGATGCAGATTTAGGTCTAAATCCAGTGAGCAATGGAAGCACAGTTCGCGTACCAATGCCAGCTTTAACCGAAGAGCGTCGTAAAGAATTAATTAAAGTAGTCAAAGCTGAAGCTGAAGATGCCAAGGTAGCTGTGCGTAATATTCGCCGTGATGGCAATAGTGAATTAAAGGCTAAACTAAAAGACAAAGAAATTACTGAAGATGACGATAAACGTAGTCAAGATGAAATTCAAAAAATGACAGACAAATGCATTATTGAAATCGACAAAATGACAGCGGATAAGGAAAAAGAATTATTAACTGTTTAAAACACCTGCTTAATAGTCATCATTAAATAAAAATGCAATGCTTATAAAAGTATTGCATTTTGTATATCTTTAAATTAAATTTTAATAAGATATACAGCATTAAAATTAAACCATAGCAACGTATTAAATCTAGCTAGCTATTAACACTAAGGCATCTTCTTATGAATCAAGTTCCACAACACATCGCAATAATCATGGATGGCAATGGACGCTGGGCAAAAAAACGCTTCTTACCACGAGTGGCTGGTCATATTAAAGGTGTGTCTGCACTCAAAAAAATTGTTGATCATTGTGATAGTATTGGTGTAAAGCACCTCAGTGTTTTTGCCTTTGGTCGCGAAAACTGGAGTCGCCCACAAGGTGAAGTATCTTTTTTGATGCGTTTAATGATTAAGCGATTAGACAAAGAACTTGCTGAACTACATCAAAAAAATGCAGTAATTCGCTTTATTGGAGATCGCTCGCGCCTAAGCCAAGAATTCATCAATAGTATTAATCATGCAGAGCAAACCACCCAAACCAATAGCGGATTAAACTTTAATATTTGTGTAGATTATAGCGGTCAATACGACATAATTCAAGCAATTAATCGTTTTATCCAAGAAAACCCAGCGCAATCTATTACAGAAGAACATTTTGCTAATTACTTACTAACCGCAGGACAGCCTTCTCCAGAATTAGTAATTCGCACCAGCGGTGAGTCAAGAATTAGTAATTTTATGTTATGGCAGTTGGCTTATAGTGAACTTTACTTTAGCCAAGCTTTTTGGCCTGATTTCGCACCAACAGATTTAGATCATGCAATCGCATGGTATAACAATCGTGAACGCCGCTTTGGCAAAATATCAGCACAATTATAGGATTAGTCTATGCTTAAACACCGCATACCCACAGCATTATTTTTATTTGTACTCACTTGCGGCATTATTTTTTACGCACCGCCTCTAATATTTGCTTGTTCATGGTGGATTTTGTGTTTAATTGCCATTTATGAACTAGCTGTAATGTATAAGTTTAGCTCAATCCAAATAGCAGCATTGATGATTACAACAAGTTCTCTTGTAGTAGGCATAGCCTTCTCCAAATACGACTTGAGTCAATTAATCCGCATTATAAGTGTTGCAACTTGGTGCTTTGCGATTCCATTAACTTTAATATTTGTACCCAAAAAATTCTCCAAATTTATAATTTCCATTTTTGCCTTAGTTTTATTCATACCAGCTTACTACGCCGTAAATATTCTGCACACCTTTCTTGGTGCATGGCAGCTAATCAGCATCATGATGATTGCATGGGTTGCCGACACTGGCGCGTATTTTGTCGGAAAATCTTGTGGTAAACATAAACTAGCTCCTCAAATTAGTCCAGGTAAAAGCATAGAAGGTGCTGTAGGTGGTTTTATTTTAGTAGTAATCTATCTCTTAATCTTAAAATCATTAAATCTAGTAGATTATTTACCAAGCTATGGTACTGCGTTTAAGTTTGCATTTATACTGACAGCAATTAGCATCGTCGGTGATTTATTCGAGTCATGGCTCAAACGAGTTGCCAAAGTAAAAGATAGTGGTACCATTCTACCTGGACATGGTGGAATATTTGACCGAATTGACAGCTTAATTGCGGTGCTAGCCATTGCTTTTGCCATAATTAGAGGAATGATTTAATATGCAACAAATTGTAATCTTCGGTTCGACCGGTAGTATTGGTACATCTACTTTAGACGTATTACGATTACACCGTGATAAATATCAAATATTTGCATTGACAGGCCATAAAAATCTTGAATTACTGTTTAATCAATGCACTGAATTTAAACCACAATATGCATTAATTCAAGATATTCTACTAGCACAAGTTCTTACCAAACGTTTGCATGATCTAGGAATCAAAACGAAAGTCCTACATCAATCTAATGATTTAGCTTATTTAGCAGCACACCCACACGTTGATATTATAATGTCGGCAATCGTTGGTAGTGCAGGACTAATTCCAACTTACCAAGCAGCAAAACACGGCAAACGTATTTTATTAGCCAACAAAGAATCAATGGTTGCAGCTGGGAAATTAATTACGGATGCAGCTAAAGCCAATAACGCAAGCCTTATCCCAGTTGATAGCGAACATAATGCAATTTTTCAAGCATTGCCATTTGGTTATTCAAGCTTAGATCAAATTGGAGTAAATAAAATCATCCTAACTGCCTCGGGTGGACCATTTTTAAATACCTCATATGCAGAATTAAAGCAAGTAACTGCAGCTCAAGCAATCAAGCACCCTAACTGGAGTATGGGACAAAAAATATCTGTAGATAGCTCAACTTTGATGAATAAAGGGCTTGAAGTCATCGAAGCATTTTGGCTGTTTAATGCAAAATTGGAACAAATTGAAGTGGTTATTCACCCACAAAGCATTATTCATTCAATGGTTGAATACATTGATAGTTCAATAATTGCACAATTAGGAACCCCAGACATGAAAACTCCAATTGCATATGCTTTGGCTGCCCCAGATCGGATTATCTCAGGTAGTGCAAAATTAAATTTTGCTCAACTCAAAGCATTAACTTTTGCTGAACCTGACTATCATCGCTTTCCATGTCTAAAAATCGCTCTTGATGGTCTAAAATATGGTGGGAATGCATGTGCGGTTATCAACGCAGCCAACGAAGCTGCCGTAGAAAAATATTTAACTAATCAACATGGCTTCTATGACATACCTGCATTAATTAATCGAGCCCTAGATAAGTTTACTACACATTCAATTAATTCAATTGAAGAGATTATTGCGCTAGATTTAGAAGTAAAAGACTACTGTAAAATACATTAAATAAAAATAGCAACTTAGTAGGTTGCTATTTTTATTTACATTCATCACTATTAACCGTAGCATCACAAATAAAAACTTTGAATTGATTCGATGTAATTCGAGCACCGTTTGAAAGTGTTAATTCAGCGCCATCGTCGGCCAAAGCACGGTTAGTTGCATAAGTGGAAAATGAACGATCTGCTGTAAATAAAAATCCTTTATTACCCAACCAATAACCAGAATCATTTTTTAAATTAACTCGTGTAACCATTTGCCCAGTATGCTGATAAACTCCATCACATTTACCACCTGTACGTAATTGCTCAGCTGTATCACCATCAGCAACCTGTATCCAGCCATTATCAGTCTGCGATTCACCACCACTCAAGAAAAAACCTTGTAATGTAACTGGATGAGTAGAATTATTTACAAACACAAATTTACAATCTGCAAAAGCAATGCTCACCTTCAAAAAACCAAAGCCAAAAACCAAAGCCAAAATTAACTTACGAGACATAAACTTCCTTCATAATAAAGTTGTATATTTAATTCTAGATCAGGAATTTTATCAAAAAAGCCCGACATTCATTAAGATTATTTAATCAAGATGGTAAAAAATGCCCTCAAATTCTGGTATAATTACGCAGATTTTTAATCAAGACTAATAAGGAAACAATCATGATTAGCATTATTCTTTTAGGTGCACCTGGTGCTGGTAAAGGTACTCAAGCAACATTCATTAGTAAAAAATACAGTATTCCACAAATTTCAACCGGTGATATGCTTAGGGCTGCAATCAAGGCAGGAACAGAGCTTGGGTTAAAAGCTAAACAGGTAATGGATAATGGTCAATTAGTTTCCGACGAAATAGTAGTTGAACTGGTAAAAGAACGAATTAAGCAGCCAGACTGTCAAAATGGATACCTATTCGATGGCTTTCCACGAACCACCGCCCAAGCTGATGCACTGCAGGCTGCTGGTGTGCAAATTGATTACGTAGTTGAAATTAGCGTACCAGATTCAGTTATTATACAAAGATTATCAGGCCGCTGGGCACATTTAGATTCAGGTCGCACTTATCATAGCGTAAATAACCCGCCTAAAGTATCTGGAATAGATGACATTACTGGTGAAGCTTTAGTCCAACGTGATGATGATAAAGAAGAAACTATCAAAAAACGTCTTCAAGTATATCATGCACAAACAGCAGTTCTCTGCGACTACTACTCAAAAAATGATAGCATTAAGTTTATCACTGTTGATGGTACGCAAAGCGTTGATAAAGTAAGCAAAGACTTATTTACCTCATTAAATTAAATAAAAGCGCAACAGCGCTTTTATTTAATTTAATCACTAAATATCAGATATACAAAACTAAAATTGCATAGCATAATTTAGTTATCGACTAAAATAAATTACATAATTCTAAAAATATTTCATTCCAACCAAATTTAATTAAACAACCTCTAGGTCAAAACAAAGAATCATAAATTTATTAGAATTAAAGTAAAATTCACCTATTATCTTACAACCAATTTTCTTCTGGGCATTTAAAGACCTTAAATTTAATTCTGAAGCAAAAGAAATTCTTAACCTCGACTGATTTAATGTATTTTTAAGAAAATCAAATAATGACTCAATGATTTGTGGATAAATATCCTGACCACGATATTCTTTAGCAATACATGTCGGACCAGCAATGAAATAATCATATTCTGAAATAATTTTACCTTTATAAATAATTTTATTAAGTCGCTGCATCATCTGAGTTAGTAAAGGTGAAGATTTATTAAACTCTGGGGTACTCGCAATATGGTACCCACATAAGTTTATGCCGCTAAAACAAGCCATAATACAAATACTCTCATTCACAGCTTGAAGTTTATCCAAGCTAAATGCTCCAGATAAAAAACCATCCTTCAAATCACTCTCACTTAGAGATGTAACTACGTTCTTATTTTGAAGCTCAAAAATCTTCTGAAAGTCTTCTGGAGCTGCGGCTCTTCTAAAGGTTAAATTCTTACTATCAGACATAGATTTATAATCCCTGTAAGTGATCACAATATTATCTTATTATCAACTTGCACCTTGAAACTGAATCCGATATAAATTCGAATAAACCCCATTTTTAGCCAGTAGCTCGTCATGTTGACCAATTTCAGCAATCCTACCCTGCTCCATTACTACAATTTTATCTGCATGTTGAACTGTAGATAAACGATGTGCAATTACTAGAGTTGTACGATTAGTCATCAGCCTGTCCAAGGCCTCTTGAACTAATTTTTCTGACTGATTATCTAAAGCTGAAGTAGCCTCATCTAAAACCAAAATTGGTGCATTTTTAAGAATTGCACGTGCTATTGCTAAACGCTGCTTCTGTCCACCAGATAAACGCGTACCATTTTCACCAATTTGCGTATCAAAACCTTGTGGTAATTCAGCAATAAATTCGAATGCATTTGCTAGTTTTGCTGCTTGAAAAACTTCTTCTTTGGTAAATTGATTGTTACTACCATAAGAAATATTATTATAAATACTATCATTAAATAACACAACTTCTTGACTGACTAGGGCAATTTGATCACGCAAGCTTTTTAAACTAATTTCAGCCAATGATTCACCATCAAGACAAATTGAACCTTCTTCTGGACTATAAAAACGCGGGATTAAATTTGCCAAGGTAGTTTTACCACTACCTGAGCTGCCAACCAGCGCAACAGTTTCACCAGACTTAATTTCAAGATTAACTTGTGATAAAATATCTCTTTCTGAAGTTGGATAACGAAAAGTTAAATTCTCTATCTTAATGTTACCTTTAACCTTATCAATTTGTTTTGTGCCAGTATCGTGCTCTTCTTTTTCATCTAAAAATGCAAAAACTGACTCTGCAGAAGCTAAACCACGTTGTAATGACTGAGTAACATTGGTAATCCGCTTCATTGGCTGCATAATCATAATCATTGCAGTAATAAAAGAAATAAAATCACCAGCAGTAAAGCCATTTGCACGTGAACGCGTCGTAGCAAAATATAAAATACAAGACAAAGCAACTGAGACCAAAAACTGGCTAACTCCTGAATTTAAAGATGAGGTTGCTGATTGGCGAACATTATTATTTTTAATCAGAGCTACACTAGTTGCAAAACGCTCAGATTCATATTCAATTCCATCCAATAATTTTACGATCTTTTGCCCTTGCACAGCTTCAGTCACAACTTGCGTCATGGCACCGTATTGTTCTTGATTATTTTTATTTAATCTACGCAGACGCTTAGATAAAACCCGAACTAATACTAAAACAAATGGTAAAGTAAAAAAACAAAATAAGGTTAACTGCCAGTTAGTATAAAATAATAAACCTAATAAACCAATAATAGTTAAACCATCTTTTACGGTCACAGTAATGACATTAAAACCAGCATCAGTAATTTGCGTTACATCATAGACAATTCTCGAAATCATTCGCCCAGAATTATTATTATCAAAATACTCAACAGGCATCCGTAATAACTTACGAAACATTTCAATCCGCATTTTCTCCACTATAGTACCAGATAACCATGTCGAAGTTGTTTCATTAACATATGCAGCTGCAGCACGCACCATAAAAATCCCCATGACAGCCAATGGTGTTAGAATCATGGCTAGCTTATCTTGGTCAGTAAAGCCTTTATCGATTAATGGCTTCATTAAGCTCGCAAATGCAGGCTCAGTTGCAGCAGCAATCGCCATTGCAATCAAAGAAATAGCAAATTTACGCCAATATCCTGTCATATAAGTTTTAAAAATTCGTTGATATAAATTATATGATTCACCCAAATTTACTTTGGCCATACGATAATCCAATTCAGAAAAATAATATTAACTAAAAATTGATTATAACATAAAATAACGCTTATCTTTTATGGATTCAGCTGAACTAAAATGTGGCAAAAACAAATTAAACAACTAAAAAAGCAAGTTATCTTACCAAAAGCAAACGAGAGTAAATTAATAAAAACAATTGAAAACCCTCAGAGTGAGATTAATTTCAAAGATTACTGTGCTAGTCAACAAATTCAAGAATTTAAATCTGATCAAATAATCATACAAACCAAAGCTAAAATAAATAAATTAGCTACATCTGAAATCTTGATGTCAAAGCATATGAATGAATCTTTTACAATGTTTGATGAACAAAACTCCAAAGCTGAATACTTTCGCTTTGGACAACGGAATTTACCTAAAGAATTACGCAGTGGTAAATATAAAATCAACGCGGTACTTGATCTTCACAATTATACCAAAGCGCATGCTTTAAATATTTTGGAACGCTTTATCGAAAATGCAGGGCCAAGTACATGTCTCAAAATAATTCATGGTGTTGGTCTTAATTCAGAGCATAACATCCCAGTTTTACTTGGCATAGTACGCAAATACCTTGAACAGCATAGTAAGGTTTTAGCTTACAGCTATGGATTGCCACAACAAGGCGGTATGGGAATTACATTAATTAAAATTAGCTCCAATTAACCTACTCTCTCGCCTTATTTAATAAACTATGTCCATCATTAATCTCCAATTGATTAATTAGCAATTGACAAGATAAATTAATTAACGCTAAACCAATAAATGTCCAATGAAATGCCGCAGGAGCAAAATTCATACCTAACGCCTGGTTTACGTAATGTAATATGCCTGCTGCGACAATCACACCTAGTGAAACACCTAGCTGTTGCCAAGTTGCGGCGATACTAACTGCAGAACCATAATCATGATTTTCGACCTCAGCATAATATAAAATATTCATACTCATAAATTGTGCTGAGGCAAATACCCCATTAATAAACAAAGCAAAATAAAGCAACCAATTCAACTCAGTTACCATACCAAGCATTAATAACGCAGCACAACTTCCTAAATTAGCAAAAGTTAAAGTTCTTTTAAACCCATAACGATCTAACATTTTTCTTACAATGGTGCGTGATGAAAGTATACCCAATGACATATACACAAAATACATACCAGCTTGGAATGCGGATAAATGATAGGTTATTTCCAAAAAAATCGCCAAAATAAACGCCCGTCCACCCAATGCAGAACGAACGAGAATAGTTGAGAAAAAGCAAACTCTAAAGGTACGTAATTTAAATAATTTATAACAAACTACTGGAAATTGTGACTTACGTTCAATTAAAAAATAAATACCACCAAACACACAAGCAAATAAAAATAAAATACATTTGATGAAAAAACTAACTTCAGCTAAAAGTACAACATCTAAGTAAAAACAAATACAACTTAGGAATAAAGCCAAAAAAATAAAATTAACTAGGCTAAATTTATTTTGGATCTCACGATAATTTTCTACGAAGTTAAATGTCATAATAAAGACTAAAATACCAAATGGAATATTTACCCAAAATATATAACGCCATGAAAAATAGGTTACCAAATAACCACCCAAAATTGGTGCAAAAATTGGCCCAAGCATAACTGGAATTCCCATTATGGTGTAGGCTTTAACCATTTGTTGTTTACTGAAAATCTTTAGTAATAACAACCTACCCACAGGAACCATAAAAGCCCCGGCCAATCCTTGTAACAAACGACAAATAATTAACATGTTGACGGAACTGGTCAAACCACACTGTACTGACATTAATGTAAATAACACAATTGAAAAAAGTAGCGTATTGCGCGCACCAAAACGGTTCGCAATCCAACCACTGATTGGAATAAATATTGATAAACCAATTAAATAACTCGTGACAGCTAATTTCAAAGTAAAAACACTGGTTTGAAAGCTATGCGCCATTTGTGGAATCGCAACATTTAAAATATGTGCATCAATATTTTCCATCAATAACACGGATGAAATAATAAATAGACAGATAATTTGACGAGGCGTATAGTCAGCCAGTTTTAATTGCATTTGAATGTTCTAATCTTTAAACGAATAAGGCGAAGTGTAAATAAAAAAGGTAGGAATTAAGTTCCTACCAACATTTTAACGCATTGACATGATTAAGATAATTTTTTACGTAAATATAGGCGATGAATCAAATAGATTATTGCAAATAAAATTACTGATGAATACAACATCACAAAATCAAATAAACTATAATGCTCCCCTAAGCTAATGAATTGAGCAACCACAATAAATACAATTACTAACATTGAAATAATCTGCGCCCATGGGTAAAATTTAGCCTTATATTTTAAAATATCAACGCCACCAAGCTCAGGCAAAACATTACGTCTAAATTTATAATGACTTAATGCAATTCCAAACCAAGCAATGAACCCACATAATGATGAAATTTGAACAATTATACCAAAGAAAGTTCCATTGCCAATAATTGATGAAATAAATACTAAAGACCCTACCAAAGCAGTCGCCAGCAATGCAGGCATCGGAACTCCATGTTTATTCGCTTGTTTAAATATCTTGGGAGTTTGTCCATTTTGACCCATATACCATAGGATCCGACTAGAAGAATACATACTTGCATTAGCTGCTGAAATTAAAGCAATTAAGATAATAAAATTCATTGCATCTGCTGCATACATACCAGCAAACTTTTCAAAAATCAAGGTATACGGACTGGTGGTTACACTATTTTGCTGAGCTAATTGTGGATCGTTAAATGGTAATAGCAAACTAATAATACCAATCGACAAAACATAAAATAACGTTAGACGCCAAAAAACTAATCTAATTGATTTTGGTATGCTTTTTTCTGGATTCTTTGTTTCACCAGATGCAACACCAACTAATTCAGTTCCTTGAAATGAAAAACCAGCAAAAAGAAATACTGCAATAAATCCATACCAACCATTATGAAATGGTGCATCTGCGATATGCCAATTATGCGTACCAAACTGTGGCTGCTGAATAATTGTAAAGAAACCAAGAACAATAAAAACAATGATTACTCCAACCTTAATAAACGAAAGCCAGTATTCAATTTCACCATAAACTTTAACTGAAAACACATTCGCAATTAAAACCATAATAAAAAATGCCAACGAAAAATAGACTGGATTAACATGCGGAAACCAATAACTCATTACCAAGGCCGCAGCAGATAACTCAGCAGCAATCGTAATTGCCCAATTAATCCAATAATTATAACTCATCGCAAATCCGAAAGATGGCCCAACATATTGCGTAGAATAGTCACAAAAAGAACCAGAGCTAGGCTTGTACGTACTCATTTCACCAAGGCTTGTCATTAAAAAATAAACGATTACAGCCATTAGTGAATATGCAAACATTGCGCCACCAGGTCCGCCAATAAAAATTGAATATCCGCTAGCTAAAAAGATACCAGTGCCAATTGAACCACCAATGGCAATCATGTTGATGTGTCGTGATTCTAATTTTTTCTCTAATTGAGACATATATAATCCTTAAAATATTAGTGTAAATAGCCAAAATTACTTAAGCACCACTCGTAAAATGAATACGATTGCGCAAAAGCAAAATAATTCTTACAAAATAACTAGTTAATTTCGAGGATTATATAACTGAGGCATTTTACGAAATACAAACTGATCTAATTCCGTAAAAATGTAAAAAATAAATTGGGATAAATTTAATCGAGATGAATAAAACAACAAACCTAATTTAAATTTAAGTTTGTGCATTTTTAAAGACCAAGGCGCAGAGTTGCGTGATAAAGATAGAATATTGGATAGCATAATAAACCCTTAATAATTCCAAATTTGAGACATGAATACGCCTTTTAACGCTCCATATTTCCGTGATAAATTAACTAAATTCATGATAAATCTTTCTTGATTGGTTTCGATAAATACATTTCTATTGATATAATAAAACTATAAAAATAAAAGCAGATATTGACCCTAACATAACTAGGATAAATTTTAGCATATAACTCAAACATAGTCTAAGTATAATTAAGTAAAAGGAGTAGAATTAGTTACTTTGGCAACATAACACTCCAAAAACGTATGATTGCTGCAACAATTATCTATTTCAGATTATAAAAAATGATGGCGCTGAGCCATCATTTTAAATTACACCACGATAAATATTATCCTAATAAATTATGCCAGAAACCAGCTACTGTGGCAGTCATAAACCCAGCCATAATTGCAGCAAATAGAGCTTTAAATCCCATGCTAGCTAAATCAGATTGACGCCCAGGTGCTAAAGCTGAAAAAGCGCCTAATGAAATTCCAATTGATGAAAAGTTCGAGAAACTAGCTAATGCAAAAGTTGAAATAAACACCGAATTTGCCGATAATAATCCAGCTGTTTTCATTTGCCCAAGGCTCATGTAAGCTACAAATTCATTAATCGCAACTTTTTGCCCAAGTAAACTACCAACTTGCAAAGTCTCATTCCAACTTACGCCCATGAAGAAAGCAAAAAATCTAAAGATTAAACCAAAGATGAACTCGAGCGACAAGCCAGAAAAAGCTTTATTCGACATGATTTCGATCCATACGTTTAAATTAGTTAGATTACCAACCCACATTAACACACCATCAATAGCATGAACTAAAGGAATAACCGCCATCAAAGCCGCACAAATTGCTACCCCAATTTTTACTCCTGTAAATGCACCATGCATAATAGCTTCAATGGCACTACCTGATTGCATACCACCAACTTTAATATGTGATGTATCCATAATTTTATCGTACTCAGTTTCAGGGAAGAAAATCTTAGCAAAAACTACAGCAGAGCACGCATTCATAAAAGTAGCAGTTAACAATGATTGAGCAAAAATCATTTCTTGCGCACGATCCCCACCGCCTAAGAAGCTCAGATAAATTCCCAAGGTAGAGCCAGATAAGTTAGCCAAACCAGCAACTAGAGCACAAGCTAATTCTGAACGTGTCATTTTAGCCACATATGGGCCAATTACCATCGGTCCCTCAGATTGTCCAAGGAAAATATCAGCAATGACTACCAAGCTTTCAACACCTGAGAGCTTAATTGTCTTACGTAATAAAAAAGCTAAAAACACAATTACACGCTGCATAATTCCAAAAAAATACAATAATGAAATTACCGAACCAAAAAAAACGATTGTCGGTACAACCACTAAAGCAAAAATAAATCCATTTTTAGATTTATCAACAAGACTACCAAAAACAAAACCAGCACCTTCATTGGCATAATCCATAAAGTTAAGTAAGCCACTTGACAAACCATGTAAAACATAATTAACAACTGGAACATAACGAATTAATAAAAATACCACATTCTGCATAATAAATGCAGTTAAGATTAGCTTCCAATTAATCGCCTTCTTTTTCTCTGACATCAAAAAAGCAATTCCAATTAAAAAGAAAAACCCAATAAAACTTTGAACTACTAACATATAAATACCCCAAAATCCATGAACAAGAATACGATTTTAACCAAAAAACGTAGCATAGCAACCATTAATTTGTGATTTTCTGCATAATGCAGGCAAAAAAACCATCAGTATCATGAGTAACTGGACCAAGCTCTAAATAACATTGGTCTTTAAGCACCAGATCAATGTTTTTAAGCACCTGATTAACTTCTATTATTTTAAACTCAGGATGCTTAGTCAAAAAACCTTCAATAATATTTTGATTTTCTGCTCGTAAAATACTGCATGTAGCATAAACTAACATTCCACCTGGTTTTACAAGATTGCTAGCTGCAGCCAAAATCTCTGCTTGTTTAACATTAATTTCAGTTAACCCAGATTCGCTTTGACGAAACTTCAAATCTGGATTACGGCGTAAAGTTCCCAAACCAAGACATGGAGCATCGACAAACACTTTATCCGCCTTACCAGCTAAGCGTTTTACTTTTGAATCATTCTCACTAGCAATTAATTGCGGGTAAACATTAGATAAACCTGAACGAGCAAGGCGAGGCGTTAAATTACCTAGGCGACGCTCATTAACATCAAAGGCATAAATTCGACCTGTGTTTTTCATTAACATACCAAAAAGTAACGTTTTACCACCGCTGCCGGCACAAAAATCAACAATCATTTCACCACGCTTAGGATCTAATAATAGCCCAGCTAATTGGCTTGCCTCATCTTGAACTTCAACTTTTCCATTCAAAAATACTTCATTTTTAATTAATGCCGCCTTATCGTTTAATTTAACACCATACGGAGACAATAAAGTTGGTTTAACTTTAATACCTTGTTGAGCAAAAACTTCTAAAACCTCATTCCTACTGGCTTTAACTGTATTAACCCTTAAAGTCAATGGTGCTTGCTTTACCATAGCTTTTGCCAAATTATTAATTTCATGAGAAGTCATGTTTAAAGATAATTGTTGAATCACCCACTCTGGTAACTCAATAACTTCCACATCTAATTCAGGAAGCTTATCTAATTCACCTAAATTAATTGTACGTAACTCACGGATTTCATGACGACCAACTCCAAGTAATTTTACCCATGTATAGCCAATTAAAGTAAATGAGTTTTTAACTGAAACAACTTTAGTTAATTTAATATAATGACGTAAAATCGTATAAATAGTCTCTGCGATTACATTACGATCTTTCATGCCTAACTTACGATTTTCGCGAAAAAATTTGGATAACAAGGCATCCGCAGGATGCTCAAATTCAACTACCTGTGCTAATAATTTGGCACAAGAACGAACAATACTATCATTCACGTTTTGCATTAACTTCCTCTTCATTTTTATTAATTAATTTATTTAATACTATCTCTGGAACATATTTGGCAACAATATTTTGCCAACCGTTAGTTCCCACAAAACCTTTAACCAAGCTTGACGATACTTCGGCATAATCACGTGGTGGAATAAGAAATATTGTATCAATCGTAGAGCAAACATCCGAATTAACATAACGCAATGTCTTCTCGAATTCATAATCTTGGCTATTTCTAATCCCACGAACAATAAAGCTGGCTTGCTGATTCAATGCGTAATTCACTAAAAACTCGCCACTAAATTGATCAATTTTAATATTCTTATGATTGGCTAATGTTTTCTCCAATAAGCTCATGCGTTCAACTAAGGAAAATGTATAACTCTTTCCTGGATTATCACCTACGGCAACTATTAATTCATCAAAAATTGCAGCAGCTTTGTCAATTACCCACAAGTGACCATTAGTAATTGGATCAAAACTTCCTGCATAAATGGCTTTAGTCATTTCTTGAGTTCCTAGAGAATCGATTACATTATTGTATGATACAATCCACAGTTTAATTGATAAATTTAACGCAAATCTCACAGCAAAGACCACTTAATATGGTAAACTATTGCTTGTTAAATTTAACCTTATGCTTATTTACTCAATAAAGGATGATCAAATGGAACACACTTTACCACAATTACCATATGCGCTTGATGCTCTAGCACCACATATTTCAAAAGAAACTTTAGAGTACCATTATGGTAAACATCATCAAACTTATGTAACTAATTTAAATAACTTGGTCAAAGATAGCGAATTTGCCAACGCAACTCTTGAAGAAATCATCAAAAAATCTAGTGGTGGAATCTTCAATAATGCAGCTCAAGTTTGGAATCACTCATTCTACTGGAACTGCCTATCACCACAGGGTGGTGGCGAGCCAACAGGGGCATTAAAAACAGCAATTGAAGCTAAATTTGGCTCATTCGAAGAGTTCAAAAAACAGTTCACAGCAACGTGCGTTGGAACATTTGGTTCTGGATGGGGATGGTTGGTAAAAACACCAAGTGGAGAATTAGACCTAGTTTCTACTTCAAATGCAGCAACTCCGTTAACATCAGCAAATAAAGCTTTACTAACTTGTGATGTTTGGGAACATGCTTACTATATCGATTACCGTAATAGCCGTCCTAATTACATGGCAGCATTTTGGAATTTAGTAAATTGGGATTTTGTTAGCAAAAATTTTGCTTAAGCCCAAGACAAATAAATAAAAGCTTCGTATATACGAAGCTTTTATAATTGGCGATGTTCTAAAGTTGGTAGCTTAGCTCGCACTTCCATTAATCGTGATGACAACAGGTCCGCGTAAATTATTTGCTCTCCATCACCACAAGATACAATAAGCTCTCCCCACGGATCACAAACTAAACTATGCCCATAAGTACGTCGTCCAGATTCATGCAAACCACCTTGATTTACACCAACAAAATAACACTGATTTTCCACTGCTCGTGCGCGCAATAACAACTCCCAGTGAGCTAAGCCAGTATGATATGTAAAGGCTGCAGGCAGTAATACCACATCAACTATACCTAACGCTCGGAAAAACTCCGGAAACCGCAAATCATAACAAATTGACAGACCAATTTTAAAACCAGCAATATCACAACATACTAACTGATTTCCAGCAACAAAATCGATACCTTCGTCGTAAACATTAACTCCATCGTTAAACTTAAACAAATGAATCTTATTATACGAACACAACAACTCTCCATTCGGATCATACATTATACTCGTGTTATAAAATCGTGTCGCATCTTCAGATTTTAATGGAATACTACCAGCCAGTAAATAAATTTGATTTTCTGCGGCAATTCGCGCCAAATTTGACTGAATAACTCCATAACCAAGCTCTTCAGCTATCTTAAAACGATCTAAACTATGTGCATCTAAGATTTGAATAAAAAACTCAGGAAGAATAACTAGCTGCGCAGAATTTAATGCGGCTTCTTTAATTAGCAGCTCTGCAACTTGTAGATTTATTTGCCAGTTTTTTACTGATACCATCTGTATAGCTGCAATCTTTAAAACTTTATCTGACATCTGATTAATCTTCCGAAGTTAAGTGTAGATTTTTAAATAATTGATCAGACATATCTACTTTTTTTACAGTCGGCTTATTTAAATTACCTGTTATATGATAACCAACAGTAAACAAATCATTTTGTACGTCACCTGAAAGTAACTCGCCTACATACACAGCCAAACCGACTAAAGGATTTAAAGTTGCTACACCTGCGGTTAATGCTACTGCAAAACCAAGTTTTGGCGTTATTGCAATTTCAGCATCCATCTTATGATTAGCAAAATTAACTTTTCCTGCACTATTTACTGTTGCCAAAGGTCCAGACATATAAATATGTTTTAATAAAACTTGCGAAGTTAATATATCAATATTTAAATCCAAGGAATTAAAGAAAAATCCTTTTTTAAAAATACTATTAATATCTCCACTACCAAATTCAAATAAACCTTGTAGATTAATAATGCTAAACAAACCACCGAGAAATCCAGGGTCAACTTTAAGCAATTTTCCTGAATGCATATTTGCTTTAATCGTACCTACGGTTTGCAAGATATTAAAGTCTTGAAATGCCCCATTCCATTGTAATTCTGCATTAAGAGTGCCATGTCCATCACTAATAACACGACCAAAATCAAGGCTATAAAGCGCATTACCAAGATTTTTAACTTTTGCTGTTGCCGAAAAATCTACGTAAGACAAATCTCTACCGCATCCAAAACAATAATTTGTACCACTAAAGCTAATATCCGCATCTGGATTACTCAGTACACCGCTTTCCATATACAGATCAACACCTTCCTGATGCAAGACGGTGCTAACTTTACCCAAGTTGTGATTTTGAAAATAAAGATTATTGACATTAACACTAATATCTGGCAATTGAATTCGATTAACTGACTCGGAACCATTTACAAAATTAATTTGTGTAGAACTCTCAACCGCTGAATGCTTTAAACGTTTATAAATCATAAACTTATCGACTTTGAGCTGCACCTTAGACTCATTGTAATTAAAATCACCGAATCCACTTACAATTGGAGTATATAAATTAAAATACATCTGTTTGCTATCAACAATCATATTCACAACACCAGACTCAAGGCTCATCTTACCTAGCTCCAAATTACTGGTTTGCACGTAAATTTGTAATGGAAACACATTACGCTGAAAATGCTGAATTGATAGATCACCATCTAATAAGGATTTTGTATGTAATTTAGTATAACTTTCCGCAATTTTAGTTTGTTTAATTGTTTTAGTAATTTTAGTAACTAGCGCGATCCAATCTTGTATATTAACTACCGGCAAATTAACATTGATGCCGATAATAGTATTTGGGTCAACCTTAGTTAAATAACTAGTTCCACTTCCGATTGCAATCTGACCATTAGTTGCCGCTGATTTAGAAGAAATAAACTGTTGACCTTTTAATAAATCTGCATATGACCAGCGAATAATAACACCACTGTTATTCATCGCTGGTTGTAAATTTAAATTCATCGTTCGAGATTCGTCTACTAATTTAGACAACGGACTTGGCGCATCAAAGGTTACGCCACGCAACTGACTAGTCGCATCTAAGTTTTCAATACCATGTTTACCACTTTGAAAACTAATAATCGTCTCTGAACGCCCACTTACTATTGATTCAAAAGGAGGCAAATAAAATTTAGTCAATGCTTGATAATCTAAATTTGGAATAGCAACCTTAAACCACATTTTGCCATTTTTACTGACTCCAGCAGTTAAATGAGCTTGTGAATTAAATGCATTAGCAACCAAATTTTTAATATCAACACCATGCTGTGAAAATCCAAGATCTCCATTTACTTCGCTTAACAACGGTATAGGTAAATCAAATCTCACACGATTGTTATCAAAATGATAAACACCTTTAACTTCAGTATGTTTTGGATCTCTAAATGGAACTTTTAAATAAATTTTTACATTACCATTACCCTCAGCAACTATTCTCTCTGGCAATTTTCCGATTATTTCATTAACTGGCGTATGCTTTAAATAATCCATAAAATTAGCTGTACTTCCGTGAGCTTTACCATCTGCAGTTAGATAAACACCATTTGGATCAGAAAAATCTGGAATAACTACGACAGTTGGGTCCAACTGATTACGTTGTAATATACCAGAGGTTGTCTTAACTGTAATGTTCGTGTTTTTCAAAATAAACTGCCCACGAATGTTTTCAATTGGGGGCCAATCTTTCACATATTGAACTTTAGCATTATCCAAATCAGCGGTAATATAAAATAATCCGTTACCATCACGAAATGGAAAATTACTTAATGGACCTTTTAACAACATATTTGCATTAGCTGCATGCCCACCTGCCAACCCCATGTTCAACCATTTATGTACGCTCATAGGAATTGCTTTTGGTAAGTAATCGCCAATTTTACTAATCAAAGCACGCTCTAAATGTGCATGCATAGTTAAATAACTTGGGCTAATTAGTTTGGCTGGATCATTAGTGTAAACACCATCAACCCACCCCTTAAAATCCTTAGTCTCTAAATCCGTATGATGTAGGTTAACTGTTAAAATTTTATTACTCGATATATTCCAATCAATCTGACTTTGCAATGACTTAAACTCATATGGAATCAGAAAAATTCGATCATAATTTAAGACACTATTTTCTAAGGTTAAATTTAATTTACCCATATTTTTACCTAAGTCAAGATTACCACTAACATGACTAAGGCTTGGATAATCAGGGCGAGTAGATTTAATAGAGATATCATCAAACTCAGCGGCTAATTGGTAATTACTAGGGGCAATAAATTCACCATTCCAAGTATACTTAATTTGTTTAATAATCCCATCAACACTTAAACCATTAGTCGCTTTAAATAAACTCAGCAAATTATTTAATGCAACCAAATTAGTATTCGATAATTGCAATTCACCATTCTTATTAATGACATATTTTCCACTAGCCGTAGCATTATCAAATAACGCGCCAGCACTGGTACGCACTACCAAATTTTTAGCCGCAATCGTATAATAACGATGATTAACAAGATCAATGTTCAATGTTCCACCAAGTTTTGGTACATCAACTAAGCTAGCGTCTGACATAGCTACTTTAAAATTATTAATATCAAAATTTGCCGCTAATTTCTGTAAACGCCCTTTTTCCATGCTCGCTTCTAGAGCCGTGGTACCATCAAAACCTTGATCTGAATCAGTACTAGGTAAATAATTTTGTAATTTTTCTGCAAAAGTATTTTTATAATTCAAGGTACGGACTTTAACTAATGCTTGGTCCCAATGTTTCCAATCTTCAAATTTACCACCCTCCCACTTTATATCTGCTTCAAGAAAATTCTTATCATTTTTACCATAAATATCAACATATAGGCGATGTTTATTCCATAGCTTACGCTCTAAACCGACACGGATATTACGCAAATTAATTACGGGTAAAGAGTTTTTTAAATCATGATAACTAAAATTCACGTGATCTAAAATAATCTCATGCTGCAAAAGCAACCATTTTTCAATATCAATCGGGAAATTTTTAGTATTAGCTAATGTTTCATCGTCTGGATCGTAAATATTTATTCCATTTAGAATCAAATTTCCCTTGCTGTCTTGCTCCAATTTTATATTGGCACCATCAAGACCAATTTTGCTAAATATAGGACGAAAATTCCAGAGACTCGAATAAGAAAAAACAAAATCTAAATTATTAATTTGTAATTTTTGTTGTGGCTGTTGAGGATTTATTAATGAGGTATTTTTAATAATTATTTCAGGTAGGTAGCTATTATTCAATTTTGTTTGAATTGAACCTACATTTAATTTATAGCTCGTATACTTAAGTACTGCGACTTCAATCCTGTGACGATAAGAGTCTAAATTAATAAAAAGATATCCAGTTATTAAAACAGAAAGAATTACAAATAAAAGATAAAACAACCCAAGATAAGCTACTATTTTAACTAACAGTTGACGGAAAGAAAGTTGTTTCAAATTAATGGGCATTCTGCTTCGCTCTCAAATACTTGCAATTGATAAATAATTTTAGTTAGTTAAAATACGTATGTTAAAATATACTATTATCAAAATTATTCAACAATAGAATCGCATATTATAACACTAAGCATTGAGACTAAAATCCAATTTACACAAATTTACTTACAATTAGAACAAGGATCACGTAAATAACATGGAAAAAATCATATCATCTATTTTTAAAGCCTATGATATCCGTGGAATTGTAGCAACACAGCTCACTCCACAAACGACTGAATTAATCGGACAAGTGCTCGGATCAATTGCTATAGAAAATCAAGTTAAAGGTCTAGTGGTTGGGTACGATGGACGCCTAACTAGTCCAATGTTAGCAAATAGCTTAATCAAAGGTATCTTAAGCACTGGTTGCAATGTTTTTGAAATCGGTGAAGTCACAACTCCAATGGTTTATTTTGCAAACTATGAACTTAAAACTTATTCGGGTGTCATGATTACTGGTAGTCATAATCCACCAGAATATAATGGTCTAAAAATGGTGATGGCAGGTGAAACTTTATCTGGTGAAAAAATCCAACAAATTTATCAACGTATTTTAGATAAACAAGTTGTGACTGGGAATGGAACTCGATATCGTGAAGATATTCTTGAAGCTTATTTGAATAAAATAACTTCTGATGTAAAGTTAGATCGGCGCATGTCTATCGTGGTTGATGCGGGCAATGGAGTTGCTGGTAAAATAGCACCACAACTATATCGTCGTATGGGATGTAAAGTATTAGGATTGTTCTGTGATGTTGATGGAACATTCCCCAATCATCACCCAGACCCGTCTAAACCAGAAAATTTAGATGATTTAATTCACGCACTAAAAACCACAGAAACTGAAATTGGTTTAGCATTTGATGGTGATGGAGATCGTCTAGGAGTGGTAACTAAAGATGGAAGCATAATTTACCCAGATCGTCAAATGATGTTATATGCTGCAGATATTCTCAACAAAAACCCCAATGGTAAAATAATTTATGACGTAAAATCTTCACGCCTCCTAGCAGAATGGATTAAAGAAAATCATGGTGAGCCGATCATGTGTCGCACAGGACATTCATTTGTCAAAGCTAAAATTAAAGAAACTGGAGCACTTTTGGCTGGAGAAATGTCTGGACATTTATTTTTTAATGATCGCTGGAACGGTAGCGACGATGGAGTCTACGCTGGTGCGCGCTTATTGGAGATTTTGTCACAAGTTGAAAATCCATCAGAATTATTAAATGCACTACCGAATGCAATTTCCACTCCTGAATTAAATATTGCAGTAGAATTTGAAGGCGAGCAGCATAGAATAATTAATGAATTAAGCCAAACCGCTAAATTCGATGATGCCAAACAAATAATTACTATTGATGGATTGCGTGTCGAATATGCAGATGGATTTGGTCTGGTTCGCGCATCTAATACAACACCTGTGCTGGTACTACGTTTTGAAGCAGAAAACGATAATGCTTTAAATCGTATTATTGCACAATTTCGTAGTATTTTAAGTCCACATATCGCAAATCTTGATTTATAACTTAACTTAAATTCACATTTAAAAGCTAAGTTGAATATAAATTATTCAACTTAGCTTTTATTAAAACAGAGAAACAAATTCACTCATGAATAATTTATCAATAATCCAAACTATTGCAGTTTACATAATTCCTTTAATTTTTGCAATTACCCTCCACGAAGCAGCACACGCTTATGCAGCAAATAAATATGGCGACAGTACCGCCAAAAGCTATGGAAGACTTTCGCTAAATCCAATGACACATATTGAACCATTTGGCACCATAATTTTTCCAATGATTAGTATCGTTCTTGGTGCAATGTCCGGTGGGCTTGGATTTATTTTTGGCTGGGCTAAACCAGTACCTATCAATTACATGAAATTGCATAATCCAAAACATGATTTACGGTGGGTCGCTTTAGCTGGACCGTTAGCAAATTTGGCCATGGCATTAATCTGGGCACTAATTCTTAAAGCATCATTTATATTGAATAGTTATTTTGGTATACCACTTGCTTTAATGGCTCAGGCTGGAATTAGTATTAATGTAAGTCTACTTATTCTAAATTTACTCCCTATACTACCTTTAGATGGCGGCAGAATTTTGTTTTCACTACTTCCACCTAAACAAGCACAAAGCTATGCTAAAACAGAACAATATGGGATGTGGATTTTAATGGCATTAATACTTTTAGGTGGCTTAAATTTAATTATGCGACCTTTTTATTCGGCAATTATGAATCTTATTTTCTCATTGCTTAACTAAGAATGAACACCGAAACAACCAGAGTTCTCTCAGCGATGTGCCCAAATGGAAGGCTGCATTTAGGTCATTATTTAGGTGTTCTACAAAATTGGCAACAAATCCAGTATCAGTATAATTGTTTTTTTATGATCGCCGATATACACGGATTAATTAGATACAATAACGACAATCAACAACCAATTGACACAATAAATGAAATGGTTATTGATTGGTTAGCCGCTGGAGTTGATCCGTCTCAAGCAATCATGTTCATTCAATCAAAAGTCCCTGAACATTTTGAATTGTCTAGCTTACTCAGTGTAATAACACCACTAGGATGGTTAGAGAGAATTCCAAGTTATAAGGAAGCTCTAGAAGAATTAGAACATACAAACAGTAATAGTTACGGATTACTGGGAGCACCAGTATTACAAAGTGCCGACATATTATTATATAATGCCCATTACGTAATCACGGGTGAAGAACAATCAGCAAATATTGAATTAACTAGGGATATAGCACGCCGCTTTAACCATCTATATGGACGTGAAGAAGGTTTTGAAGATAAAGCAACTTTGACAATAAAAAAACTTGGTACTAAAAAAGCTGCACTATATACTAAACTTTTGTTAAAATATCAACAAGATGGCAATGAGGATGCTCTAGACACGGCACGCTATCTGCTTCAGGACGCGCTAAATTTATCACACGGTGATCGAGAAAGATTATCTGCTTTTCTAGAAAACAAAGGCAAGGTCTTCCTGCAAGAGCCACAAATTTTAGCTGGAGGGTCTACTCGTATTATAGGCACTGATGGTAACCCAATGAGTATTACACGTAATAACACGATAAATATTCGTGAAACACCAGATAATGTTGCAATAAAAATACGAAGCATGACAACTGACCCAGCTAGAGTTCGTAGAAGTGATCCTGGTACACCTAGTGATTGCCCAGTTTGGAGTTTACACCAAATTTATACTACCCAAGAAATCAAAGAATGGGTAGAGATGGGGTGTTTATCCGCTGGAATTGGTTGCTTAGATTGCAAACAACCATTAATTGATGCAATTAATTTACAACAACAAAATTTAATCGAAAAAGCCAAACCGTATCAAGAGGATTCCACATTAGTTAAAAGAATTCTTAGTGATGGTTGTGGTCGGGCACGTGAAATTGCCAACAATAATTTAAAATTAATTAAACATGCGATGAATATTGATTATTAGGAATGTATAAAGATGGCTATTATTATTAAAAATAAACATGACATAGAACAAATGCGCATTTCATGCAAGTTAGCTGCAGAAGTATTGGATTTTATAAATCCATATGTAAAACCAGGTGTTACGACACTTGAACTAGATAAGCTATGTCATGACTATATTGTTAACGTACAACAGGCATACCCATCACCATTAAACTACCAACCTAATCCAAAAGGACCTGCTTTCCCAAATTCAATTTGCACTTCTGTTAATAGTGAAATCTGCCATGGTGTACCTAACGATAAACCTCTTAAAGATGGTGATATTGTAAACTTGGATATTACCGTGTATAAAAATGGTTATCATGGTGATACTTCACGAACATTTTTTGTTGGCGATAAGGTCTCACCACAAGCTAAGCGCTTAGTACAAATTACCTATGAATCAATGTGGCTAGGAATTCAACAGGTTAAGCCAGGCAACCATCTGGGTGATATTGGACATGCAATTCAAGTACATGCAGAAAAACATGCATATAGCGTAGTTCAAGAATTTTGTGGTCACGGAATTGGTAAAGGGTTTCATGAAGAACCACAAGTACTTCATTATGGACGAGCCAAAACTGGACCTAAAATGGAGGTTGGAATGATTTTTACTATTGAACCAATGATTAATCAAGGTAAAAGACATGTACGTTTCTCCAGTAATGGTTGGACAGCTCTTGCCAAAGACCGTAGCCTTTCTGCCCAATTTGAACATACGATATTAGTAACTGAAACTGGTTATGAAGTTCTGACCATTTCACAAAATATGCCAGCGATTCCTAGCTTTATTTAAAGAATTTATACTTTAGTGCTATAGTTAAATTACCAAAATTAACTTTTATTTACTGTGCAGCTAAATAGCTGCATAATTTTTTAATTTTTTATAAATGACATTACATGATAACTTTTAACAATCTCAATCAAAAATTAATTGATGCAGAATATGCTGTACGTGGACGTATCGTTACACGCGCGCAAGAATTAGAAAAATCTGGTAAAAAGATAACTTATTGCAACATTGGTAACCCACATGCTTTTGCGCAAAAGCCAATTAGCTACGTGCGCGAAGTGCTAAGTTTACTTGAGTTTCCAGCACTACTGGAACGCGATATAGACCATTTATTTCATAGTGATTTAATTGATCGCACACGCTATATTCTGAATCAAATTCCAGAAGGTGTTGGGGCGTATTCAGCTAGTGCTGGAATTGAATTTATTCGCGAAGCGGTAGCTAAATTTATCACCAAACGTGATAATATTCCAACTAATCATGATCGAATTATTTTAACGGATGGAGCTAGTAAAGCAGCTCAATCAGTAATTGCAGCAATCATTAAAAATCAAAATGATGGTTTAATGGTTCCAGTACCACAATATCCAATGTATAGTGCTGCCCTAACCCTAGCTGGTGGACAAAGCATTGGTTATTATTTGGATGAAGAAAATCACTGGCAACTCAATGAAGAAAGTCTTTTGGATAGCTATAATACTGCACGTTTAAATAAAATTAACCCAGTTGCGGTCACAGTGATTAATCCAGGTAACCCAACTGGAGCAGTTTTATCTTACGAAAATATTAAAATGATTATCAACTTTGCCCGTCAGCATAATTTAGCAATCTTGGCTGATGAAGTTTATCAAGAAAATATTTATAGCAAAAGTAGTAAATTTCACTCATTTGCCAAAGTAATGCATGAAATGCAAGTGCATGATGTCTCATTATTTAGCTTTCACTCAATGTCAAAAGGATTTTATGGTGAATGTGGTCACCGCTCTGGTTATCTAGAAGTTAGAAACGTTCCCGATGACGTATTCGAGCAATTTGTTAAATTTCAATCAATTAATTTATGTGCTAATGTGGTTGGACAAATTGCAACTTACTTAATGGTTAGCCCACCACAAGCAGAAGATGCAAGCTATCCGCAATATGTCCAAGAGAAATCATTAATTTTGGAAGATCTCAAAGAGAAATCTCAAATTTTAGGTTATGAATTAAATAAAATTGATGGAATTAGCGTTAATATTCCTGAAGGTGCCATGTACGCTTTTGTTAAGTTAGACTTCCCACCAGCAAAATTACATGCAGGAGGTATGGCTATTGATGAGCGTTATTGTATGGCTCTATTAGAAGAGACAGGGCTCTGTGTAATACCAGGTTCTGGCTTTGGTCAAATTCCCAATACATGCCACTTCCGCACAACGTTTTTGCCACCACGAGAACAAATTGTTGAATTAGTCGCTCAACTGGCCTTATTCCATAAGAAATATATTAGCCAGCTTTAATTAAATTCTTTGCCCTATTACTAATCTAAAGTATTGGGGCATTTTTATAATCTGAATCCCATCCCACAAACAAAAACCACAAAAAGTTAAACGTTATCCTACTCAACAAATAACCATGTTACAAATAGCGACATTTGTAACAACCACAACTATATTTAATCAAATCAATTGATTAAAATCATAATTAATAGAATAAATTATTTACACAGCAAAACCATGTATAAATTAATGTTTTATTCTTGACCTTATTATTAACAATGATTTAAACTAATTACCTTAATATAAAAAATGATATTTAACTACAACTTAAATAATGTTATGTACCATATGTAAATTAAAATCTAATTAATTATATAGAAAGATAATTATGAAAAAAATTTTAGCACTGATACTCGCATCAACCTCAATCGGAACGTTTGCAGAAACTTTCCAAGATTTTAACAATAACGCATATTTAGAATATAGCAATACGTCAATTAATTTAGGTCAAGGTAATTCAAATGGCTATACTTTGGGTACTACTATTCAAACAAAAAATAATATTTGGATTAATGCCGAAGCCTATGGCTCTGCATATAACTCAAACAATTGGCAAGCATTGGCTACAACCAGTCCAAACTCAAACCTTGGTGGTTCAACTTATGGACAATTTCTAGCAACGGCTAAAGCAGGATACGCATTTCAATTTTTTGGTGATGAAACCAGCGGATTCGAGATAATTCCCTATGCTACATACACTTATGGTACATCACTAGGAGCTCTCAATCAATATTATGGTCTGGGAGTAAAGCCTGAATATCGCTTGTTAAGTGCTCTAAAAGTATCATTGGACATGACGGCATATAATGCGACACAAGCTGGAGGAGGTTCAGTACCTGCAACAGTAAATCCAACGTTTAATGGTTCTGGAAATATGAATGACATTTCAGATTTCCGTTATACATTAAACCCAGAGGTACAATATGACATTGCTAAAACAATCTTGGTTGCTGGTGGTTATAAATATGATCAGTCATTTAATAATCAAACCTATGATGCTGGAAATAATACCGTTTATATACGAGTTGGTTACCTATTCCAATAATATTTTTACAATAAAAAACCGCAGATATTATTCTGCGGTTTTTTATTGTATGGAATTAAATTTTAAACCATAACTCTTTATTCAACTTTAAATAAATCACCATAAACTAGTTCATTAATTAAATCACACACCTCATCAGCAACAGTACTCGCTAATATACCATTATAACCATTACGTTTAACTATTAATCTATCTGCAGCCAAGCCATGAATAAATACAGCTAAACGTGTTGCATCCAACAGCTCCATTCCTTGCGCCAAAAAACCAACGATAACTCCAGTTAAAGTATCTCCTTGTCCAGCACTTGCCAAACCAGGGTTTCCAGTAGCATTGATGTAAATTTGATTTCCATGCTGAATCAAAGTTCCTGCACCTTTTAAAACCGTCACACTGTTCAACCGATCAACCAAATCTGTAATCGACATAAACCGATTATCTTGAATTTCGTTAACAGTCACACCCAAAATTCGTGCTGCCTCACCAGGATGTGGAGTGACAATTTTGTAGCGGACCTCACGAAATTTTAATCTTAAATCAATATCAGAAGCAATTAAATTCAACGCATCAGCATCAACCAATAACTTGCTGTCTTCAATTTCATCCAAAAGCTTATTCAAAATTTTGTAAGAGCGCTCATCCTTACCAAGACCGGGACCAATTGCAATCGCATCAAATGCCTGTAAATTTTTAACAATATCTTTTGGTGATTGGCTCATTAATTCTGGCATAGAAAAATCCAGTTGAAAATCACTATCCAAAGCACCAAGTACCACTTTGCCAGCTCCAGCTAACAATGCTGCACGCCCAGCTAAGTACAAAGCACCATGCATGCCTTTATTGCCACCAATAATGGCAACCGTACCATAGCTGCCTTTATTGGTATTAAACTTCATTCGAATCAATGGATCATAATTGATATCAACAAGTGTATTAAAATGAATATCTTGTAATGCATCAGATAATTTAAACGCACTAGTATCGACTAAGTCAATTATATGCACATCACCACTACAATCTAGTCCATCAGATGTGTGTAACCCTGGTTTGTCACTAATAAATGTTAAACAAGCATCAGCAAAAACCACTTCACCTAGAACTCGACCACTAAATGGGTTCAACCCGCTTGGTGCATCTAAACTTAATACGAAAGAGTTTTGCATATTAATTTTCTGAATTATTCTAGCGGTATCAACATCCAACTCATGAGTCAGACCAATTCCATAGATTGCATCAATAATCAAGTCATATTTACTAATATCACTTGGAATCCTGACTAAAGATTTTTTAAATGGCTGTAGTCGCTCAAACCATTGATCACTGATTAAAGTATGATCTTTAAATAATCTAACCACATCAACTTTGTAACCGAGCTTAATCAATTCAATTGCAGCAGATAACCCGTCACTTCCATTGTTGCCGCGTCCAGCTACGACTAAAACTCGAATCTTTTTATTAAAATATGCCTCAACCCATTTAGCTGTCGCAATTCCTGCTCTTTCAATTAGATCTATGCCTTGCGTGGCTGCATCTTGCTCCACAATGCGCAATTGTGCTAAAGTCAAAAAATTACTCATTTTTACACCATCAAAAAACAAAAAAGAGGCTTTAAGCCTCTCCAAATTACTTTTGTAACAACTCTTGCAATTCACCGGCTTGATACATTTCAGCCATAATATCCGAACCACCAACAAATTCACCATTTACATATAATTGCGGGATTGTTGGCCAACTAGAAAACTCTTTAATTGCTTGACGAATTCCATCATCTTCTAATACATTTACCGTCACAAAATCATTAACGCCACATAAAGATAAAATCTTAGTTGCTCGTCCAGAAAAACCACACAAAGGAAACTTTGCGCTTCCCTTCATAAATAGCACCACTTTATTTTCACTAATTAACTGCTGAATTTTTTCTACTGAATCTTGCATTTATTACTCACTTCATTAACAATAATAACCATATGATTTAATCACCTATTATAGCAAATTTTACCAGCGGTTGCTTAAATTATTTGCAACACCAAGTTGATCCATAATTCGACTCACTACCGAATTAATCACATCTTCAAGACTACTTGGGTGATTATAGAAGGCTGGAATCGGTGGAATAATTGACACGCCAAGCCGAGCTAATTTCAACATATTTTCTAGATGTAATGCTGAAAATGGCGTTTCACGTGGCACAAGAACTAAGTTCTTACGCTCTTTCAGAATCACATCTGCAGAGCGAACTACCAAATCTTCACCAATACCATTGGCAATTTTAGCTAAAGTTGCCATTGAGCATGGGCAAACCACCATCGCTTCATCAACACTTGAGCCTGATGCCATTGGTGCATACCAATCTTCAATGCCATAAACAAATAAATTATTTGCCGCCGATAAATTCAGTTCACTAACCAATTTTTGTTTAATTAATTGTGGTGAACCTGATAACGCAATTCCAAGCTCCTGATGAAACGTAATCACACCAGCTTTGCTAATTACTAAATGTACAACACAATTACTTTTAAGCAATTCTGCTAATAAATTAGTCGCAAAAATAACGCCGCTAGCACCAGTAATGGCCAGAGTAATTTTCTTTTCAGCAATCATTACAGAACAAAATCAACAAGTTTTTTAACTACATGTTGCTTATTCACATGCACATATTGTGGCAAGCCATCTTTATATGGTGGATAATCTTCACCCGTAATTAAAGGAGTTATGTACTCACGGCATTTATCTGTAATATGAAAACCATTCTCACTAATGAAATCCCGTGGCATAAATTTCTCATAATTGGCGACTTTGGACAATTCTACTTGGTCAATTTCCCAACGATATGGATTTTGTGATACTCGTTTGATGTACGGCATAATTGCATTCGCACCAGCCAAAGCCATCTCAACGCCACGATAGCCCAGAGCATACGCTTGCTCAACATCAACAGCTGACGCAATATGGCGTGCCGAACGTTGTAAATAATCTGCAACCGCCCAGTGATTTTTATAACCTAGGCGTCTTGTAACAATCTCGGCAATAACTGGCGCCACACCACCTAACAGTTGATGGCCAAAATCATCGACCGTATGCGATGCACTAAGTGCTTTACCATGAGCATCCTTAACACCCTCAGATACCACCACTACACAATAACCATAGCTGTCTACAGCATGCTGAACTTGAGCAATAAAAGCATCTTCATTGAAGGTTATTTCTGGGAATAAAATTACATGAGGAGGTTGTTCAATTGACTCACTGGCAATTCCTCCAGCCGCCGCAATCCAACCTGCATTTCTTCCCATTACTTCAAGAATAAATACCTTAGTCGAAGTTTTACGCATAGATTCAACATCATAACCAGCTTCACGAGTTGACGTTGCAATATATTTGGCAACCGAACCAAATCCTGGACAATTATCAGTTACAACCAAATCATTATCAATTGTTTTTGGGATATGAATGGCTTTTATCGGATAGCCTAATTCTTCTGCTATTTGTGATACTTTCAAACAAGTATCTGCCGAGTCATTACCACCATTATAGAAAAAATAACCAATATCATAGGCTTTAAATACCTCAATTAGGCGTTCGTATTCACGGCGATTTTGTTCCAAAGATTTTAATTTATAACGGCATGATCCAAATGCACCACTTGGGGTATGCCGCAAACCATCAATAATAGACTGCGGCTCTAAATTAGTATTAATTAACTCTTCATTTAATACGCCAACAATACCATTTTCTCCGGCATATAAAATGCCAATTTGTTCAGAATTTTTACGACAGGCATCAATTACACCTGCTGCTGAAGCATTAATTACCGCAGTAACCCCACCAGATTGTGCATACACTGCATTTTTTTTCATACAAAATCCTTTAAATAAATTATTAACATTATTATACCGTAAATTACCAGCTATAAAAATAATGAAGCAGTTACGCTTTAATACAAATTAAATTTGACAAAACTATAAAAGGAAAATTGAAATAATATATCTAAATATTCAGCATGAGTGCTAAAAACTAAATTAATAGATTTGATTTAAATTATTATAAACTCATAAGAAGAAAAAAACCATCTAACTCAAGCTGATTGTAATAACCAGACAGTCACTACTCTTCACTTTCAGTTGGATGAAGTGTTAATTTTTGAACTCGCCAATTAAGTAGTTCAGCAACATATAATTCATTTTCACTTGGACATGCTATTTGATGAATCCAGCCAAACTGCTTTAATTGCTTGCCAGAATCACCCAAAACACCTAAAACTTTACCAGATAAATCTAATTTATAAATTCTGCCAGGATATGCATCAGACACATAAATAAATTGCTTTGCTCCTGGAGTAATACAAATTGCCCATGGAGATCCAGGCTGATGTAATTGATTTACTAACTCTGCATTCTTCGCGATAGGTGCTGGTTTATTGCCAATAGCTGGTAACGCGTTTTTAGGAACCGTTACATCAATGCTAAACTGTCGAATGAATTTCCCATCACCATTAAAAACCTGAATACGGCGGTTACCACGATCTGCAACATAAATCTCCCCATTGGCATCAATCGCAATACTATGTGGAGTAATAAATTGACCTGGCTTACTACCGTAGCTACCCCATGATTTAAGCCATTTTCCAGTTTTATCTAATTTAGCAATACGCGAATTGATATAACCATCACTAATATAGCTATTGCCATCTTTATCCCAAGTAATGTCTGTTACCTGCCTAAAATAACCATCAACTGCAGGCAACCTTGGCATTTCATGTTTTAATGGTCCAGTCTCATCATCAGAGGCTTCTTGTTTTCTACCAACTAACATAATTACTTCACCAGCTGGATTGAATTCAATAATCATATCCGAGCCTTTATCAGTCACCCAAATATTATCATTTTTATCAATTTCTACCATATGAGCATATGACCAAGCATATAAATTATGCCCTATTTCACGGATAAATTGACCTTTAGCATCAAATTCAAAAAGTTGCGCAGCACTAGCCGCATAGGCTGGACCACTTGTATTGCCGCGTGAAAGTACAAAGATATGTCCTTTGGAATTCACTGCAACCCCAGAACATTCACCTAGATATAAACCACTTGGCATATGTAATGGCAACGTAGCATCAAAAGGTATCGATGGAGCCACCATGTCTTGTCCGTAAGCACTCAAGCTTAAAGAAAGACCCAATAATAAATATTTTAGAGTTTTTTTCATTAATAAACCTTAAAATTAAAAATGCATAACCATTTATTAAAACATAATTACCACATGCATATCAAATACACACTGAATATTTCACAATAAAACTCAACATTACAATACCTGTGTAAAGAGATTCATTAGGCTAATTATATTATAAATTAAATTACCAAATTGTAACTCGTTTATCTGGAGCTAAATACATTTGATCGCTAGATTCAACTTTAAATGCTTGATAAAAACCAGGTTGATTTTTCAATGTGGCATTTCCGCGCACACTAGCTGGCGAATGCGGATCTGTTTTAAGTAACACAATTTGTTGAGCTTCACGAACTTTGGCACGCCACACTTCCGCCCATCCCAAATACAATCGTTGTTCGCCACTGTAACCATCAAGAACTGACGCAGGTTTACCTTTAAGAGAAATTTTATACGCTTTATACGCAATATCCAAACCAGAATTATCCGCAATATTTTCACCCAAAGTTAACTCACCATTCACATGATAACCTGCAATTGGACTATATTGATTATATTGTTCAACCAATGCATGAGTTTTAGCAGCAAATTTAGCATGATCTTCACTAGTAAACCAATCGTGTAAATTACCAAATGCATCGTATTGACTACCTTGATCATCAAAGCCATGGCTAATTTCATGACCGATTACGGCACCAATTCCACCATAATTTACCGCAGGATCCGCGTTAACATCAAAAAATGGCGGTTGCAAAATAGCAGCAGGAAAGACAATCTCATTTAATTCTGGGTTATAGTATGCGTTAACGGTCTGTGGCGTCATATCCCATTCACCACGATCAACTGGTTTACCCAATTTATTAATATTTTGTTGATATTCAAATTGAGCACTAGCTTGCAAATTACTAATTAACTGATAAGGTTTAATTTGTAGCGCAGAATAATCTCGCCATTTTGCAGGATAGCCAATTTTAAGCATAATCGCAGCTAGTTTTTCTTGAGCTTTAACTTTAGTTGCAGGACTCATCCACTCGAGTGACTCAATGCTTTGACGGTAAGCGGTCATTAAATTAGCCACCAATTGTTCCATCTTAACTTTATTTTGCGGAGGAAAATATTGTGCTACATACAATTGTCCCATTGCTTCGCCCATACCATTTTCTAAAACATTCAGTCCACGCTGCCACCGTGGCTTGTTTTGTGGTACACCGCTTAAGCTAGTGCCATAAAACGCAAAATTTAACTGCACAAATTGCTCAGATAAATATGGAGCAAAACTATTCAGAGTTTGCCAGCGGAAATAAGCTTGCCACGTTGCCAAAGGAACATCTTGTAATAATTGATTAAAGCCCGTAATAAAACTTGGCTGACTAACTATCAAATAAGTTACTTTACCCTGCAAATTGGCTGCAGCTAAATAATCATTCCATGCATAATTTGGCGCTAATTGATTTAATTTATCTAAAGAATATTTGTTATAAGTTTTGACTGGATCACGGTTTTCCACTTTAGTCCATTGTAATTGAGCCAATTTAGTTTCTAAATCAACAATTTGCTCCGCTTCTGTAGCTGCATTTTTATCACCTAAATTAGTTAACATCGCCACAATATATTTACGATACTCATTAAGCGTATTCAACATATTTTTATCATCATGCTTCAAATAATAATCCCGATCTGGTAATCCCAATCCAGACTGAGACAAATCCGCTACCATTACACTTGAATTACGCGCATCTTGATGAATTACTAAATCATATGGTGTACTAACTCCATTCATCGCTAATTTAGCCATTAAGCTTGGAATTTGTTGCGTGCTTTGTAATTGCTCAATCTGCGTAAATAATCCCTGTAAAGGTGTCGCACCAAGTTTATTTAAACCTGACTCATCCATATAACTTTGATATAAATTTACCAATTTTTGTTGATTCGAATTAGCTGGCAAATGTTTATTGGCAATCAATTTATCAATAATGCCGTGCAACTGAACCAATGATGATTCACGTAATTGATTAAATGCTCCCCACGAAGCCTTATCTGCAGGAATTTGTGCCTTATCCAACCATTTACCATTTGCATATTGATAAAAGTCATCTTGTGGACGAACGCTTAAATTTTGATTCGCTAAATTAATACCAGAACTCAACTTGGATTCTGAATCATTTAACGTTCCACCAGTATAAGCTCCTTGCGCAAATCCACAAGGTAGCAATGTCGCTAAAACTAAACTACATAAAATTAATTTTTTCATTTTTTTAATCATTTCTCAGAATACTAACGTAAAATTCCTGGCATAGCCCATAAGCCAGCCGTTCGCAATGTATCACGCATAATTAAAGATTTTTCAGTTTGTGTTGCAGATGGGAATGTTTTAACATCGCCCCAATCCCAAACTGCTTGATTATCTATTTTAATCGCTAAGTTTAAATTAGCTCTAGCTTGCTCAAATACTGCAACCGCGCGACGAATATGACTTCCCGAACTCACCACAATTAGATGATCAATTTGATCAAGGTTCTGCACAATTGCCAAACTATTCAATGCATTACTCACTGTATCAATTGATTTATCTTCTAAAATAATTTGTGAACTCTTGACACCTTGCTGGATTAACCATTGACGCATTAAATAAGCCTCAGTAACTCCTCCTTGTGCAACTCCACCGCTAACAATTATTTTAGCCGCAGGATATTGGTGTAATGTTGCAAAGGCAAATTTTAAGCGTTGAATTAACTTTTCATCCATCGTGCCATCGCTATGCAATGCATAACCCAAAACTACAATAACCACATGTGGCGACGGATCAATTACTTGAGGAACGTTTAGTTGTGGTTGCACATTAAAGGCAGATTCTGCAATATTTAAGGCTTGCAAATAATTTTTTGCTAATGACGTATTTAATTTGCTCAATCGAGCTTGATATTCAATTGCTAGTTGTGATTCAGCAACTACTGATGCATAACCAGCTTGAAAAGTTAGAGCTTCAGCACTATTTGGAGTTTGCTGTAATAACAGAGCATAGTTTATTTGCGCCAAATTTAATTTACCATTCATGACCTCTATTGATGCCAATCCATAACGTAAATCTTGGCGCTCAGCAGCTAAATCAACCGCATGTTGTAGCGCAGCTTGAGCTTTATCAACATTCCCTTTAATTGTCACACCAAGAAAAATTTTGCTTTCATTTTGCTTTAAATTACCACCTTGACTAAGCGCAATTAAAGCTTGTTGCTGTAGGTCTACAATCTGATTCTGGTTTGCATAGCTTGTGCTAGAACTTGCCGCAAAACCTACCAGCGGTAATAGCATTACGGAAGCAAGTAATAATTGATTTAATCTACGCATCTGTAATTCCTTTATCGATAAATTTAATTGGCAATACCTGCACTACTTTGATCCATGGTAGCTTCTTTCTTTACTGTCGTCTTTTCAACTTCTGGCGTGGCATCTGCGTGGGAAACAGTTTGAGTGTCAGAATCTAAGCTATCATCTGTGCTGGCTACAGTAGCTGAAGTTTTATGCTTTTTACGTTGCTTCGTTGGTTTTGAAGCTTGCTTGGTCGCACTTGAACTTAATTTATTACTTAAGGAATTTTCAATTTTATTCAACACATTAGAATTATTATTGAATGCAAAAAATAACGCAATCACACTAATTACACATAACAAAATAACAGCATAAAATTTACTAGTATTTTTATGCTCCAATTTAATCAAACGCGCATTCGCAAGTCCACTTGATTGGTTTAAATCAGTTATTTGCTCTTCCAATTCACGTATCGTATTTTCATAAGTTTGACAACGTGCGGTTAATTCATGAATGCTCTGCTCAGCTGGAGCCAATTGCGCGTCAAGAACCGCAAAACTCTTCCTTAATAAACGTAGATCTTCATTTTTATCATTTAGCTGCGTCTCTAAAGCGTTTAATTTCAATACATAATCATTGATTAAAACTTCAATTTGCGTTCTAATTTCTTCATTACTCATTCTATTAATATTTCCTAAAATTAATTAATACTTGCACCAAGAACGCGCAGTACATTTTGATGAAAGATCTTATCTATTTGTCTAGAGCTAAATCCAGACTTAAGTAAAACATCTGCTACCAACGGCAGATCAGCAATAGTTCTAATTTCATCTAGTTCTGGTGTTAAATGCTTAAATCCATCAAAATCATTACCAATTGCCAGCACATCTTCACCTGCCAAATTATAAATATATTGGATATGCTCAATCAAACGTTGAATCCGGATTATATTAGAATTCTCATCCAAAAATTGTGGCACACAATTCACACCAATGACGCCACCATTATTAGCAATCCCAACGATTAATTCATCAGGCAAATTGCGTGTGTGATTACACAAAGCACGTGCATTTGAATGACTGGCAATAATTGGTTTTTTGGCCAATTGCAGCACGTCTCTAACCCCGCAATCAGATAAATGCGAAACATCCACCAACATTCCCAAATCCTGCATCGCCTCAACAATTTCATGACCAAATGCCTTTAAACCACGCGACTGATCAATTGCGGATGGAACACCAATATGCGTTTCATAATTCCACACCAAAGTAATATAACGAACTCCCAAACGATAAGCTTCACCAAGCTGCTCCATTGAATCAACAAAGGCACCTTCCTCCACGCAAGCAAAACCAGCCAATTTATTTTGCGCACGAGCAATATCAAGTTCAGCAAGGCTCGTCACAAAACTAATTTCTTCACTACAAGAGTTTAATTGTTGACGTAACTGCCAATACTGCTTAATAAATAAATCCCATGGGCTCATCTGATAACGTTCACAACCTTGTAAATTAAGCCAAAGTACAAAAAACTGAGCTAACGAGTCTGCTTGACGTAGCTTAACTAAATCAATTGCAAAGTCATTCTGTGCCAAATTAGCAATTGGATAATCGCGTAAAAACTCTTGGTCTTTAAGCTTTTCACCATTCATATAATATAAAGCAGTTAAAGTATCAGCATGCAGGTCAATTAATTTCATACTTTACTTTCAAGTAATCCAGAAATAAACTCCCATTCATGGCTCGCAACAGGTGTAATTGATAAGCGATTACCTTTTTGTAAAACTATCATTGATGCTAATTCGGGATATTCACGCAATTTTTGAATTGACAAATATTTAGTTTTACGTTCAAATTTTACATCTACACACCACCAGCGTGGGTTATCACTAGTTGCCTTAGGATCAAAATACTCACTCTCAGGATTAAATTGATAACTATCAGGATGCGCCGCAGTAACAATTTCTACTACGCCATACACACCTGGTTCTTTACACGATGAATGCCAAAATAAAGCTTTATCACCTAACTGCATCTTATCGCGCATAAAGTTACGTGCTTGATAATTACGAATCCCAAACCATTCAATCGTTTGATCGGGAAAATTGGCCACATCATCAATACTAATCGCACTTGGCTCAGACTTAATTAACCAATATTGCATCTACCAATTCCTATCTAAATTTTTTAATAGGCTCGATTTTAACATTAATATTATTATCTGCCATAAACTTAGTTGTTACAATCTGTTTCTCGAAAATTATTTGAATTAAAAGTTAAGTATTATGTCTAAACGTCAAGTTATTTTATTATGTGCCATAATCGTAGGTATTAGTTGTATTTATTACCCAAAAACTCCAATGGATACAACACAAAGTCATCCAGATTTAAATACGAGTACCACTCAACCATCATTTCAAAAGAGCAACTCTACGGCTTGGAATAAAACAACTTTTAATCAAACTAACTCACTGCCAGATAACTATATAAATAAATTAAATCCTACCTATACTATGGCAGGTAGCTATATTTTCCCATTTATACAAGGCTCAACTAATAATACTTCAAATCAAAATTGGAACTCCGCGCCTAAAATTGAATTTCAACCAGGATTGAAAATTATAACTTATGATAATTTAGATAATTTCGCATCTGGAAATACATCAAGTACCTTTACTTGTCCTCCAGATACACCATTTGCAGAAAGTTACACATTAGTTAATTCTACTAATAATATGTATAGTAATTTACGTGGTTACCGAAATGCTTGTGCCATCAACGGTGGGGGGAAAGCATTTAGTGATATTCTTTACGGCGATGATCAGCACGTTGACCCTAATAATGGAAAAGCTAGCTCAATGAGCGCTTTTATTCCTTATACAACATCGGAGGGCTGCAATCGTCCAGAATATAATTTCCCGATCACTGTAGTAATCCCTGAATCATCAATTGTGGTTACACCAATCTATGCAGACACAACACTAGAGAGTCAAATAATTGGCTATACCCAGATACAACAAGTACAGCCAAATTGCCAAATAATCTGCACAGCATTAGTTAACACCTATTGTAGTAAACAACTCAGTGAAACTATCGGTTATTGCGGAGAATTTATCACAAACTCTTACTTAAAACAATCTACTTACCTCGCACGCAACACATCAGAAACGTTTTGCGCCTGCAGTATCAGTAAGGCTGGCTGGGGAACATATGCATTTACCAATGCAGTCGATATCGAAAGCCTCATTAATTATAGCAACCCACTAAAAAGCGTAACTTGTAGCAATTACTCCACACGAGATTAATCAGTATTTTTTGCGCTGACACTTACGTTTCAACCAAACGTGTACAATCAACTAGTATAAATATTTAATACACTATAAACATTACTATCACCAATATCTTGCATATAGTATATAATCGACATAGTTTGCGGTAATTTACAACATCGCTATCCTTATTAAACAGTATTTTGCAGGTATTAAATTATGGCTTATATAGAATCTTCTTCTGGCAAACAGCCAAGTCTATTTTCTGCCATCGCGATTGGCGTTGGATGCATCGTCGGTAGTGGTTGGCTCTTTGCAAGTTATAAAGCATCCAAATTTGCTGGACCAGTCGCAATTGGTTCATGGGTAATTGGAGCACTTCTGGCACTAATAATTGCTTTACTTTTAGCTGAAATTGCCACATTTTACTCTAAAGAAACTGGTCTTTTTGCCAGACTTCTAACCATAACTCATAATGGTGATTTTGGCTTTATTAATGCCTCATCAAACTGGTTTGCAACAATTATCACTATCCCAGCAGAATCCGAAGCTTCTGTTCAATATTTAGCACAAGCATTTCCAGAAATTAGTGACTTAATTTTTAAAAACAATCACTTTACTCACTTGGGAATTGCAGTCGTATGTGCTTTAATGGTTTTATATGGTGTATTAAATTATTGGGGTATTCAATTATTAGCCAAAGCAAACAACGCAATTACTGTATTTAAGCTAACAGTGCCGGCGTTAACCGCTGTCATATTTATGGCTGCGTCATTTCACCCTGAAAATTTTAACTCATTTCATGGAACGATTGCACCATATGGCTATGACAAAATGTTTACAGCAGTGGTTACCTGCGGTATTTTCTATTCGTTCTATGGCTTTAGTATGATTACAGTTTTTTCCAAAGAGCTAAAAAACCCGCAACGTAATATTCCTTTAGCATTGGCTGGATCAGTACTAATCTGCTTAATTATTTACCTAATGCTCCAAGTATCATTTATTGGTGCAATCAAACCAAGTGAGATAATTAATGGTTGGCATACTCTGGATTTTACGTCTCCATTAGCTCAGCTTGCGATTATTTTAGGAATTAACTGGATTGCAATTGTACTTTATGTAGATGCTGCAATTAGTCCATCTGGAACTGGAATTATTTATGTCGGATCAAGCGCGCGCATGTTTACGGGAATGGCCGAAGATGGACAAATGCCAAAAGTATTTGCCAAAGAGCACCCAGTTCACAAAATTTCGCGTTTATCAATTTTTGCCACATTAATTTTTTGCATGGTTTTGGTAATATTCTTTGACAACTGGGACAAAATCATGATCGTTGTTTCAGTATTTCAACTAATTTCTTGTCTTGCAGTCCCAGTTGCATTTTGTAAACTACGTAAGATAGATGTCGACAAACCACGCCCATTCAGGATGCCAGCTGGATTAACTCTAAGCTACCTCGCATATTTAGTGGTTAGTTATCTATTAATCCAAGCTGGATTTATGCCATTGGTTTTATCTTTAATTTTTCATGCAGTATTTTTCTTAATCTACTGCTCGGTATATTACCGTAGTGTGAAATTAATTCTACGAGCTTTTGCTTCTGCTTGGACAATGTTTGCATACATGGCTCTAATGAGCATATTTGGTTATTACCAAGACCAAGGTCACATGAATGACATATCAACCATGATAGTATTCATAGTAATTGCAACAATTAATTATGGGGCTAGACAATCAAAGCGGATTATTTCTAACCAATTTTAATATTATAGCATATAGGTTTTGGTTTCTAAAATTGAATCTGAACTCACATTCTTTTAAATGAAGTTTGAATGTGTTTTTAGATAAT
>JACCDT010375543.1_pt1 | contig 66640 bp, 77 predicted proteins | sample 7446291 | NCBI WGS metagenome assembly JACCDT01 (sample SAMN15323446, study PRJNA562643) | freshwater metagenome | isolation source: river surface water | place: USA:Blue River Watershed | collected 2017-08-17 | reverse complement strand
ACCTAGATAAGGAAACCTAGATAAGGAAACCTAGGTTTCCTTAAAATCCTTCCTCCTTCCTCTTATAAAATCGTTCTTCATTTCTTCTATAAAATCCTTCCTCTTATAAAATCGTTCTTCATTTCTTCTATAAAATCCTTCCTCTTATAAAATCGTTCTTCATTTCTTCTATAAAATCCTTCCTTTAATAAAATCCTTCCTCCAATAAAATCAGCAAGTCTGTGTTAATAAAATTATTTGTTAAGCCATGTTTAACAAATTGCTATCATAAAGAACAACGCATTTTTAAGGGTTTCTTTATCATTAAGTCGTAAAACACCACGAATTAAACCTTCGCAAATGATGTAAAGAAAAACGGTTAGGTTTTCTTATTGCACATATGTCGTCATATTGTATTATTGTAGAATCCGGCACCAAGTGTGCAAAAATTATGTCATATCTTGGTTCTGCATATAATTGTATTGCATCCAATGGCCACATACGTATTTTAAAAGACCTTGGTGACATTTCATTAAAAGACCGGCATATAAATTTTTCTATTGACCCCGATAAAGCCGCGCACATTAAAAAAATGAAAACCGTATTGTCCAATTATCCAAAATCAAATATCATATTAGGCACAGACCATGACCGCGAAGGTGAAGCTATTGCATGGCATCTTTGTCAAGTATTTGATTTGCCAGTGGCCACTACAAAACGAATTGTGTTTCATGAAATTACAAAACCAGCTTTAAAACATGCGGTTGCAAATCCGCGCACAATAGATATAAATTTAGTATATGCACAACATGCGCGTCAAGCACTAGACATGATTGTTGGATTTAAAATTTCGCCATTATTGTGGCATTTACAAAGCGGCAACAAAAAGGCCAGTCTTTCAGCAGGTCGTTGTCAAACACCTGCATTACGTCTTATATATGAACAACAGCAACAATCTAATGAAAGTATGTGTATAAAACATCATGTTGTTGCTGGGTTTTCAAAGGGCACTGTTTTTCTAGGTAAAGATTTTAAGTTAAATACCGATTTTGAAGATTACGGAAAATTGTCAGAATTTATGCAGGCGTCAACTACATTTCAACACCAATTTACGCTTGGCGAAAAACGTGTTGTAGAACATGCTTGTTCAAAACCGTTTAATACAGCATCTTTATTACAAGCAGCAAGCAATCGGTTTTCTGCATCTGCCAAAGATATTACAGCGGCTTGTCAAACTTTATATCAATTGGGGCATATTACGTATATGCGAACAGATTCGCAAAAATATTCGCCGGTATTTGTTGATGTGGCAGTTAACTATATTAAAGAAAAATGGTCGCAACGCTACGTTGGCGATGTTTCAAAAGTTATTGTGGAAGAAGGCAGCCAAGACCCGCATGAAGCCATACGTCCTACCAATTTACAAATGCATACATTGGTATTAAATGATGCACCGGAATTAGTTGCGAGTGTTTATCGTATGATTTGGATAAATACTGTGCAAAGTTGTATGGCTGCAGAACAAGTGCAATGTCAAACTATGACCGTAACCGCGCCAATGAACTACGTATATAACAGTGCATTGCAATTAGTATTGTTTGATGGGTATACGGCCGCCACGGCCGCATCTGAAAAACCGGCGGTAAATTCCTCCGCAGAACATGTGTCCGCAATCAACATGTTGGTTAAGTTAAGCAAAACAAATGAAGTTAAGGCGGATTTTATTAATTCGGTGCCATTTGTAAAAGAAACGCGGCATTACACTGAGGCCTCGCTTATAAATAAGTTAGACAGTCTTGGTATTGGACGCCCGTCCACTTTTTCTATGTTAACCGATATTATTCAAACGCGCAATTATGTGGTAAGAACAAATATTGAGGCAACACCGGTTGTGTGCACTGTATATACCTACGGCCAAGACGGTCTTGTGCAAAATTCTGTGGAAAAAATGTTTGGTCAAGAACGTAACAAATTACTAATAACACCACTTGGCTCTATTGTATGTGAATATTTGGTAAGGGAATTTGAAAGTTTGTTTTCCTATGATTATACAAACCAAATGGAACAAACCTTGGATGCCGTGGCTGCGGGTAAACAACCATGGTATACAGTTTGTGAAAAATGTTTGGCTGATGTTACTGCGTTGGTGCGCCCGTTGTCAAAGGTGTTTTACGCATTGGACGACGGCCATGAATTTTATTTTCACACAGACAAAAAAACAGGAAAGGTAGATCCTCTTATCCGAAAAGCGGATGCAGACGGATACATATATAAACATGTAAAACCAGATTTACAAATAGACTTTGCCCGATTAAAACAAGGTGGATATACAGTTGCTGATTTAGCTGTATTACCAGAGGGCGCACAAGTAATTGGACAACACGGCGACAAAGATATTGTTGTAAAATCTGGAAAATATGGTATTTATGCAGAATGTGGCGAAACCCGCGTCCCAATGACGTCATTGTCTATGCCGTTAGAAGACGTAATTAAAGCGTTGGAAAAAAAAGAAAACAAGGAGCCGACGCTGTTGCGAGAACTTTGTCCAGAATTAAGTATTCGCAATGGACCACATGGGCATTATATTTACTTTATGACAAAGAAAATGAAAAAACCCAAGTTTTTTGACGTAAGTGGGTTTGGACAAGACTATTTAACATGTGATGCACAAACACTTATAGATTGGATTGTGGGTAAATATAAAGCAAAATTGTCGGCATAGACGATATAAAGGCTGTTAACATTTATTATTTACTAAAAACAATAAATGCAATTTAATCCAGATGATTATGAAAAACTTTGGCTACAAACCCTGTTATTTAAAAAAAACAATCGTATAACCATTTTACAAAGTAACCACGATAAAGAATTATTAAAATACATAGTTAATTCATCTAATCTTTGTTATACGCTGGTTTTTGCATCCCCCTTTTATACAATAGATAATCAAACGTTTGAAAAATATGATGATGTATTGACCTATATGTGGTCAACAATTTCCAAATGAACATAAAGCGGCGCACGTTTTTCCACATCTAAACAATGATTACTGTTTTTAAGCGACGGCAACCCCTTTCCAAACAAACAAACAATTTGTTCTTCTTTTATAAAAAGTTGCGTTCTTTCTATAAAAATCTGTTTTTCAGGTAAATCAACGTAAAATCCACCGTTTTTCCACAAATCTTTAAGAATGCATTGTTGTTCAACATGTAGTCCATTGTTTTCATCAATCCATACATGTTCGGGTAAATCAGGCAAACAGTGTATAACTAGTCCACCATCAAAAATATTAGTAGGTGCCCATAAAGGCACATATACATAACTATCAAAATCGTCACGTTTCATTTTATAAACGTTTAGCTCTAACAAATCGTTTAAACATGGATTTAATACAATATGTTGTGTGGCAGATGATAGTGTGCGTTTTGTAAAAAAATCGTCAGACAAATTTAAAACGTCTTTGTTTTGTTTTAATAAAGACAAAATAGCTTTTGCCTGTGTTTCTTCTAATCCGTCAATAAATTCACCGGCTTTTGTTTCACACATAGCAACTACACGATTTAAAAGAGGTTTTAATACATTACGTTGAAATTCTTTGTTGTTATAAAGAGTTTCAAAAAACATCATTGCTGTGCTAACGTGGGTTTTTGCACGTTTGTCAGGATTTTCTAATAAAAAGTCTCTTGCTGCTTTTATTTCACAATACATTGCAGTTGCGTTAGGGTCTTTGCATTTGTCTGGATGCCATTTTAGTGCAAGACGTTTATAATGTGTTTTAATTAATTCGTCACTAACATGACAGTCAATTGGTAATTCCAATATATTACACGCCTTTGTCCAATTCATTAATGCCATGAATTTGTAATATTGTATAATAAAAAAAGGCTTCTAAATGGTAGATTGGGCGATAATTATTATTAAAATATTTTAAAAAATCATATGATCTACCCATAACATTGCTTATTGCATTTCCGCACAAAACCCCGTTTTCAATTAAACAACTGGTAACAAACCAAATACATTCAATGGGGTCAAGATTATATACAAAAATGTCATAAATAGCGTCACGAAATTGCGTTGCTTTATTGCAAAGAGCTTGGGTTGGTTTAATATTTAACATTTGTGTTAAAATTTCGTCACAAACAATGTTAAAAATATCGTTTGGTATTTGGTCTGCGTTTTCTAATTTGTTAAGATGATGGTATTCTTTTAAGTTAAGAATGCTATTTGCAGCTACCTGAATATTGGGGTTTTTATATAATCGCGTTCCAGGTTTAAATGTCATGGAATTTTGTAAAATAGTAGTTTCCAAATAACTTTGTGGAACAGTTGGTCTGCATACATTTATTATTGAAAATGACATTATTATATTGTTTGGTATAAAACTTAAATGCTCTGTAATTAACACAAATTTAAAATGAACAACTGAAAATTTTGAATTATATTCTTGAATATAACTGTAAAATATGTCTAATAATTCTGTGTGTATCATATGAAAATTTTTACATACTATAATTGCGGTTTTATGCGCATCCGGTTTTACAGCAACTATATCAACAATTTGTTGTATAACGTCGTGCCAAATTAGTTTTGAATTACAGCCCAATAAAGCCATGTCTATTTCATAATGAATATCGCTTATGTGATAACTATATTCATATTTTTCAGTTTGTATATTCATACGTTTTCCCTGAGGCAATGTTAATCCGCTTGGACTATAATTGCGAATTAAATTTAATACTTGTGTGTATTTTCCTACGCCAGACGGACCGTAAAATATCATATTCGGCATTTTTGTTAAGTCCTTGGATAAACTTTTAAAAATAGGCTCTAATTCTGGATGCAAATTTTTTTTATTAAGCGCAGTTAAATATTCATCATATGTTGTTTCATAAAATTTCATGTAAATAATCTTTGTTTAACCGTTGTTTTCATATATTTTTCTATGCAATGGTTATAATATGAATTTAACTATTTGGCATTATACTACATTGCGCATAATTGCAATTGTGTTTGTTTTAGCTGGTGCGTTAAATTGGGGCGCAGTTCTACTTGGATATAACGTTGTTGAACGCATTAACATTGTTATTGGCCAACTGTTTCATAAACGATTTAGCTTAGACCGTGTTATTTATTTTTTGGTTGCTATTAGTGCGCTTTTTTTAGCACTTGACCGCACACTATGGTTGCCTTTTTTGGGTGAAACCGTTTTGCCAGAAGTGCTTATTCCAGTAAAAGACCATGTTGGTAAAGAAAAAGTTACTGTAAAAGTTGCGCCAAATACTAAGGTTGCATATTGGTCTGCTTTGCCAAAATCCGCCGATAAAGATGATGATAAAGACCCCTCTGTTGAAGTAGCATACGATGGCTACACAAATAGCGGCGTAGTTATGTCCGATGCTGACGGAAATGCTGTTTTAACGTTTGACAAAGGGTCTAGTTATGTAGTGCCAAGTGGACGCACTATTATGTCGCATGTTCATTATCGTGAACTACGTGGAAAATATGGGGTAATTGGTCCCGTTCAAAGTGTTTTTGTATAAGACTAACGTCTTATAACACTTGTGTCTCCTAACTGTTCCTTTTTTTCTTGTTTTGTTTCGGTAGCAACCACTACATTAGGCTTTGACATACTGTCGTTCTTTATTTTTACAAATTCTTTATTTATTGACAAATAAAGAAAGTAGCCAATTATGCAACCTAATCCTAAAAACAACCCACCTTGCATCCATTTTCCAAATGCGTATTTATCCACCAACCCATTTTTTGTAAAACTAAAGCCCAATATTAAAAACATAAAAATAAACACATAATACACAATTCTAAACGCATTTAAAACATCCATGCTTTTATTGCTTAAATTTAAATTTGTTGAACCGATTTTTTTGGCACGACGAATAAGTTGAAGTATTACCTGAAATATGGTTCTTAATGCCAATATAAAAAATAACGCTAGACCGCCCCAAAATATTTTTTGTCCAAACATTATGCTTTGCAGCCATTTTCCAAAAGCACTTTCATTAAACCCTGTGTTTATTTTTTCAAAATATATTGCAAATAAAAAAAATAAAGCAACTGTAAGTAATCCCATAATACTAAACCCATAAATTACTAATGTATCACTGCTTGTATAAAATAAACTGGCAATAAATAATAATAATATGTATACAACAGCAGTTTCTGTTTCCATTATATAAATTCTTTATATAATGTTTTTGGTATAAACTTTCTATAAATATATTGTCCATGTGCCCATTGACCTTTTATAGCTGTTTTTTCATTACCACACCAAGACGTTTCACCATAACCATGTGCAAATCCATCTAAAAAATATCCTTTATAGTATTCCCCAGTAACATTGTTTATTAATTCACCATAACCATGGCGTAATCCTTTATAATGCTGGCCAACATAAATCCAATTGCCAAATGTGTGTTTTCCATGACCGCTATATTCACCATATTCAAATTCGCCTTCATATGTGCTGCCATTTGCTAATATAAGTTTGCCGTTTCCATGTAACATATTTTCGTAAAATTCGCCTACATATACAGTTCCGTTTTTATAGTAATATTCGCCGTAACCATTCATTTTGCCGTAACCGTTTATTTTTGATTTTATTATTTAAAAAAATAATAAAAAAACAAATCAATTTTTTGCAAAAGTTTACAAGAAATACCAGTCAATGTCCGACTGCGTAATTTTACCAAGATTTACATAAATGTATGGGTTAGACAATATTTCAATTAATTTAGTTCTATATTCATTTGCATCTTCAAATGTATTAAATACGCGAAACGAATCGTTTGTTAGTCCAATAACTACAAAATTCTCTGGTTCAAGCATAACTTCTTCGTTGTTTGAATACATTATGGTTATATATGCGTCTTGGTTATTTTCAAATATTTTTTTTCTAAATTCTCTTGCTTTGTTAATGCAATCAAACTTCATACAACTATTGTGTCCTTTAACATAAAACATTTTAACTATAAATTATTATTTTGCTTTGTTTTTCTTATTGTATAAAAAAACAAATCAGATGAGGTAAGTTAAATTAAGTTAAGTTAAAATGTAAATATAAAGGTTTTATGCGCGGGCTTTATTTGCCAAACGAGCAGAGCGCCGAAGCTGAACATGGGGTTGAACAGGTTTTTGAACAGGTTTTTGAACATGGGTTTGAACAGGTTTTTGAACATGGGTTTGAACACGTTTTTGAACATGGGTTTGAACAGGTTGTTTGGCAAATCTAGGGGATCGACGCACGTATGGGCTTTCCAAAAAAGTATCTGACACAGTCGGCTTGCGTTTTAGCAATTTAATAATTTGTAGTCTACCAAATCGCTCAAACCTTCTGCACAATTGAAGACTTTCAGCGTCGCCAAGATTTAACTGTATCAATTCGTTGTGCACTTGAATGCCTTTAGTTGCAAATGAGTTTAGCAACCGATAAAACCGGTTGTATCGCAATTCAACACTTTGCATCGACTGGATTTCTCTGATAATAATTTTTTGGTTTTCTAAAATAAAGGTAATTAATTGTTTAACACACTTAGCGCGGTCAGGTTTAGACACGTAATTGTCAATGCTTAAAAGCATAGTGCGCACTTGTTTAATAAAACTAGAAAATTCGGACGAAGACGACATTTTATAAAAGATATAATAATTATTTTACCTTTATTAATTTGTTTAAAAAAGGTTTCAATTTTATTAGGAAAAATACATATAAAAATAATATTATTAAACACAAAATGAATAACACTTTATTTGAAAAATATAAAATAATATGCATAGAGATTTTAAATAATCCATTATTAAAAGAAAAATATGTAGAATTGGCAAAAAAACATAACGCTGAGGTTTTGTCAACTGACCTTAAACCTGAATATGTTTTTCCAGTTTTATTACCGGAAACTACAACTGTTTATTTGCCGCCTGTTTTTACGCCATTTAATATGCAAGTTAAATTTACTTCCACGTTTTATTCAAAAACGTGCATAAATCCGTTTAACAACTGTGGGTTTTCTACAAAAAATGCAATAAATTATGTAATTCGAACTTCAAATGCAACTGAAAATGGATATTTGTTTTCATGTGAAGACGTAATTACTTTAGAGCAGTTTACGCCATTGTATTATATACAAACTTGGGAACCTCTTATTATTCAAATTATATAAAAAACCTATAATAACATATATATAAATGGAAAATACTATTGTTTTATCTGCTTGTTTATTTGGCTCTGTTTATATTTTTGGAACATCGTTGCGGCTTATTAATGAAAGTTGTTTGGAAGAACGCGCTGTTACCGATAAAGTAAATATGATGAACGGTATAACTGGAATACTGTCTGGATTAGTTTTTATGTATTGTTGTTATAAAGCCAACACTATGGAATATATATAGTTACGTAAAAATATTTTACTATAAGGTGTAAAATATTTAGATATAGCGGTAAAACATGGCAAAATAATTATTACATTTTTTGCACTAGTCTCATACCATGGTAACCAATAGTGGCTGCGCCTAATGCTAAAAATGCATCATACATCCATGATTGGCGCATTTGGCCAAATGCAACCAATAAAGGTCCCACAACTAACATATGAAACATATTAATTAGTGGCCAGCCATTACTATATGCGCGCCAACCGTGATACACAATAATAAATGCGCCTAAAACTGTATATACAATTGCAGGCACCGCGGTGGCATAATGAAGTGCAGTGGCAATAAAGAACGCGCCAACAATAAAGATGTGAAAAAGATGAATACCGTATTTGTCCATTGTTATATGTGTTGCTTAGATAAAAATTGAATTGTTTTTCTTGTCAATTTATATGTTTCACAAAACACGTAAAATGGATTTATTAACACACGTAATTACTAATTTTTCGGACCCTGATTCCATTGATAATATAGATATTCTATGTTATCAACGAGACGTGTATGAAGGCATACACAAAGCATTGGAATCTGCAGAAAGACTTGGACACAATACAAATAAACATTATGGGGTGATAAAGTTAAAAATAGATAAGTTGAATGAACGCATTGGACAATTGTCTAAGGAGAATTTTCGTAAGCGGTCTGCGAATGCTCTTCTGTAACAGTGGATGCCTGCGGCGGTGCCGCCATAAACACATCCAACGTTCCAGCCACTTTATTTATTTTTTTACCAAAATACGAATGGCTTTGTTGAACAGGGAACTGCGGTTCAGAAAACATAGTATCGCATTCGTCATCTTCCTCATCGTCCTTTTTTTTCGCTTCTCTATCTAGTGTTTCAAAATGGTTCCATAAAGACTTAAGCAAATTTTCCATATTTTCATCTAGTTCTGTAGTAATTTGTGTAAAAGGGTCTTTTAAATATCTGCCGATGGTTTCTTTAATACGATGTTGATTGTTTAATACAAAATCTTTGTATAATTGGTTTTTTTGTGCGGCATCTTTATCGGTGGTTGTTAAATAATTGTTATAAACCTTTTTACTTGTTAAAAGTTGAAGAGTAAGTGCGTCTATGTTATTCATTTGATATATATTTTAAAATAACAACTGTTTATTTGGTTTCATAAATAAAGAATGATACAAATTATTTTTAACTATAAAAATATGGCAAGGATGAAAAATTGAACTTTTTTTATTGCAAACGTTTATAACAAATAAAATAATTATGGTTTAAAATGGAAAAACAGTTTTACGAATATTGCGCTCAAGGATGTTTGGAAAAGGCACAAATGTTATATTTACACCTTTTCTCATTTAAAACGCCCATTTTTTATATAGTTAAAATTATATAAAAATAATTTATTATAATACCATAAATGAATAACGAAGAACTTATAAATGAAATAAATACGCTAAAAGACGAATTAGAAAAAACTAAAAATGAATTAATTGAAACCAAAGAACATTTAAAAAAATATACTTCTCCTTCTAACATGAAAAAATACTATCAAAATCATAAAGAAGAAATCATTAAAAAAGTAAAAGAATACAAAGAAAAAAATAATTATATACCCATTATAGATAAGGAAAAAAGAAAAGAATATAATAAAATAGCATATCAAAAACGAAAAGAAAAATTAGAAAAGGAGAAAATGGAAAATAAAAATATTTAGGAAATTAATAAATTAATTATATAAAAAATTACTTAAAAATATTTTCTTTTGTAAATATATAAATGGTTAAAAAGAAAAAACCAAAGGACGAGTTCAAGGATTTTAGGAATAATGAAAAATCCGCCTATAAAACCTTCAAAATACCACTCAAATCCATTTTACTTAATCGTGATACTATACAACCAGTTATAAATAATTTGGTTTTTGAAATGAATGATTTGGTTATTCATACTTACCAGTTTATTCGGTTGTATGTTTTGTATCAATTTATCCAAGAAAAACCTTTACCTGAAATAAATGACACATTCATTATGTATTGCATCAAAACATTAGGTTCAAGAGATAATAGAGGAAAGAAAGGAAAGGATACTGAACTTTTGGAAACATTAGATATATTTTATCAAACCGAATACCAACCTTTACTTAACCATGTGAAAACCAATTTGAAAAATACAACCTTTTTACTTCCTTATTTGGCAACGCAAATTCATACTTCTTTATCCAATAACATTCAAGAGCATTTCATTCAACACTTTTTGCGATTTATCAACAAAACTACAAATGAAATTACCGAAGATAAAGCGTCTTTATTTCAATTCAAGAAACAAGTAATGGAGTTTGATGAAACAAATGAAGCATTTGATGAATGGAAACACACTCATTTACAAAAGATTATTCCTGAAAATATAAAAAAGTCAATATACTATGATGTGAAAGTGAAACCTTTTGATTACTTGAAAGGAATGTTATACATGAATTCTATATTGGAAAAACAAGAATGCAAATTATTCCAACCCTTACCATTAAGAAACAATATTATTCCAAAACACATTATTATTGATACTGCAAGTTTGATAAATTTGTTTTGTCCTGAAAAGGATAAAGAAGGAAATAAAGTAAAAAAGGGTGAGTTATTGAGTAATGTGAAAGATAATCAAAATGAAGTGTGGTGTAATTTTTTGAATTTGAAACATAGAATATTCAAAAATAAACATTACCAGTTTCATAACCAAATCCAAACAGACGGAATTAGTTGTTGTCTGTTATTTATTAGAAAGGTTTTGAAGGATAAAAAATGGGGTTCAAAAGTTCCTGTATTGCAAGAGCAAGATTTTTACAATATTGAGAATTTATCAAAAGAACAATTAGATACTTTGAAAGAAAGGAACATTGTAGGTTGTGACCCTGGTAAGCGTTCGTTGGTTTATATGATGGATAAAAACGGAAACAAATTACAATACACAGCACCACAAAGAAAAAGAGAAAGTAAAACAAAAACAAACCAAAGAATTTTATTAGAGGAAAGGAAACGACATGAAATTATTGAAAAAGAAACTCATTTATCGTTTCAAAATAGTAAATCAGTTGATTATGAAAAGTTTAAAATGTATCTTGTGGAGAAAAACAAGTTGAATAAAGAAACTATTGAGTTTTACAAACGAGATACATGGAGAAAAATGAAATTTAGACAATATAGTTATGGTAAGAAATCAATAGATACATTTTTGAATAAAATAAGGGAAACTTTTGGTGAAAATATCCTAATTGGTTATGGAAATTGGAGTAGAAGCACACAAATGAAACACTTTATGCCTACTATGAATAAAGGATTAAGAAAACTAATCCATAAGAAATATGATACAATTACTATAAATGAATGTAATACAAGTAAAAAGTGTTGTGATTGTAATAATGATTTAGAGTATTACAAAGATAAAGAAGGGAAGAAAGTATTTAGATTATTGGTATGTTCTGATTGCGTGAGTTGCGAAAACAAAAAAATCGTATTTAGAACAAGAGACGCAAACTCTTCAATAAACATAATGAAATTAACACAATCTTGGATAGAAAAACAAGAAAGACCATTATGTTTTCAAATTTCGTCTTTCACATCTTCAAGTAAAAACAAGGAAGATGAAAAAGTAAGACCATCGTAGGTGAAATTCCTACTATTGATTTTACATTTTTTCTTATTTTTTGCCTAATAAAATGGGCGTTTTAAATGAGAAAAGGTGTAAAAAATCCACAAATTAATTTGTCGTATATGCATTGGTCATCATTTAGACAAGCTTGTGCTGAAGGGCATATATAAGTTGCAAAATGGGTGCTGCATTTATTGGACAATTCACCAACACAAAAAAACATGGTTACTGCATATAAAAGAAGCGCATATATATTTGCATGCGAAGGTGGACATTTGCATGTTGCAAAATGGTTAAAAGAAATACTAAAAATAGAAATATCAACACACTGTCAGTTGTTTGCATTTCATTATGCTTGTAATAAAAATCATGTTCATGTTGTTAACTGGATTTGTAACTTAGACCCGTCTTTATGGTATTATGAAGTGGAAGACGGACACATAGTAAAAAACTATCACATGGTGAAAACCCACGAATTTAATAAATTAATGTTATGTTTAGATGCAACCGGTTATTTATCTGTAATAAACACTGGGTTTATTATAGACATTTATGATTTTCTATTTCCATATGACGAAACCTTTTATGAAAATTATTTAGATTAGGGTTTTATGGGGGGTGCGGCCGAATGTCTTGACCATAGGTTTGTATAAAAGAGCGAACGCAGTGAGCTCGTTATAAGGCCTCCTGAGCATAGCACCTTAAAGATCCGATGTTCGCTCTTTAATAAAAATAATTACAACAACATGTTTAATAAAGTTATAATCATAAAGAATACAGGATTATGTGTTAAAAATGTTACGCGGCTTTACGCCTTTGCGCATGGCAACGTTACTTTTCTCTTTGAAAAGGTGTAAAAATTGAACTTGTTTTTTTACAAATATAGTTTTGACAAATAAACAAATAATAATAAAATGGTATTAACGCGTCGTCAAACATATTTGAAAACTCTTGCCGCAGAGGCAGACCGGTGTCAATTACTAGCATACAACTTTAACTTTGACCCTAATTATAAAGATGAACCAATGTGGGGAATTCACGAAGAAATTGGATTGTTTCATTATTATCTAGAGGTTGAAGACAATTATGAAAATTATATGTATATCGGAAAGGGATTAATTGAAATGCTTGAACCATACCAAGAATTCAAAACCTTAGTGGATTTGTTACGAAAACTGTGAAACCATATTTGTTTATGGTGCTAAAATTGAATTGTTTTTTATCAAACACGTATTTAAACAAATATATACACCAAATATGGAAGAACAGTTTTATATATATTGCAAAAACGGATGTTTGGAAGAAGCAAAAAAATTATTAGAAACATATCCGCAAATAGATATGTCATATAAAGGTTGGTCGCCATTTAGATGGGCTTGCGCAGAAGGACATATGGAAGTTGCACAATGGTTGTTATCGTTACACGATAATGTTTCAACACGACAGAGAATAATTTCTGCATATAACAGTTATGCGTATATATTTGCGTGTGAAGGTGGGCATTTACATATTGCGCAATGGTTGAAAGAAATACAACTAGCAGAAATATCTCGCAGCAGCCAATGGGTGGCATTTCGCTATGCTTGTGATAATAATCACTTTCATGTAGTGGATTGGATATGCAATTTAGACCCATCATTATGGTATTATACAGTGGAAGACGGTCAAATGATTGAATGTGAAAACGCGTTTGAAACCCATGAATTTAATAAACTAATGCTGTGTTTGGATGCAACTAATTATTTGTCTTTGCTTGGTGCAGATTTAATAATGTATATTTATGATTTTATGTTGCCAGACGAGGAGCCATAAAGGCATCATAATAGTTATGTAAAAACAGTGTTTTTTTACATAATGGGGACGTTTTACAAAACCGATGCCAAATAACATCCTTTATAGGTTTCCACACCAGAATGGTCTAAATTAATAGACACGTCCACAAAAATTTCTCCGCCTAACTTCTGCCATCTATGACAAAACATCCAGTCTTCTGAAAAATAATGGTCAAATTCAACCCCGCAATCAAACAATGCATACGCGTATTTGTTTTCATCGCCCTCTAAAAACGACACGTCATCAGTATATTTTGTTTTAGGATAAGCTGCAAACATAGTTTCAAAGGTTTTGCGCTGTATCATCATAAAGCCAGTTGCCAAGTGTTTAACTTTGGTAAGATTTTTATCAATAGTAATATAATTATTTTCATAATTAATGTTATAACGCACCAAATTGGTTTTAATAAAGTCTTCTTCAGACATAACACTAGAAATGTTTTCTTTTTTATATCTTTGTTTTAACGTAGCAAGCTGGTCGCTAGTAAGTGTATTCCACCTATAATTTTTAATAGGATAAATGCCTCCAACCAGTGGTTTATTTGCCATTAGTAGTTTAAAAACATCAACAGGGTTCCATGTAATATCCGCATCAATAAAGAGAAAATGGGTTGCCTTTCCACCATCAGCATGCATTGCTTTTGCAACCAAATTATTTCTAGCACGTGAAACCAAACTATCGTTTCTGCAAAACACAACGTCGGCTTTAATGCCGTATTCTTTGCAAGCAAACAGTGTTTGAATTAGCGACTGCATATAAGACACAAAAACAGTGCTGTTATAACAAGGGGTCATAATAATTAAATTGGGGCTATTTTCAGCAACATATTTACGAAACTCCATGTCCATAATTTGTTCTGGACTTTGAGAACCAAGTTTTTCTTCCACGTGCATTTCAATATTTGAAGATGTCATTATGCAGAAATAATTTAATAGTTATTTAAGTCCTTTATTTCACAATATAATTTATAATGAACTGGAAAAAAATAGCTGCCAAGTTTATTAAAAACAAAAAACCAAATGAAACTTTAGAAATGGCGTTAAAAAAAGCCAATGCACATATGCAAACTTTAAAACGCGGGTTAAGTTCACGAAAGTTAAGTTCACGTATGCGAAAAAAAACGGTAAAGCGTAGTTAAAAAATAATAAACGGGTTGTTTTTTATTATTTTTTTATAGAGTGGGCTAATGCCTTACGGTGGGCTAATGCCTTACGGTGGGCTAATGCCTTACGGTTTAGGCAGTGGCGGGGGCAGGAACAGCCTTAATGAAGTGGGGCTTCAAGTATTTTTGAAGGTTAAAGAAGTTCAGGCTATCAGCAGCACTAAGCTTAAGAAGCTTAGACAGCTTGGCATCAGCATGAATAAGTCTGCCGTTGGCTTTGTCTTTAAGGCCGTTAGCAGTAATATAAGCACTAATTTCCTTAGAAACTTCAACACGAGACATCATGGTGCCAGCTTCCTTGCCAAGGAATTTAATCAGCTCATCACTGATTTGAGAGGGCTTAACAAAACCAGAGGGTTGTTTGTTACCAGAAGCACGCTTTCTGGCACCACTAGCCTTGGCAGCCTGTTTCATTTCACGAGCAATGGTCTTTTCAAGAACTTTGTATTCGGTCTTAAGAGCACTGTGGAGAGCACCGATTTGCTGGATTTTAGAGCCAAAATCAGCAAGTCTGGTTTGCAGAGAAGCAACCTCCTCGGCAACGGGAGTAAGGTGCGTCGCAGATGCTCCGACAGCAGGTTCAACAACAGGGGTGGGTTCAACAACAACGGGGGCAGAAGCGACAGGGGCAGCAGCCTTGGGTTTACGAGAAACCTTGGTTGCAGGCGCCTCAGCGGCAGCGGGGGTAACAGAAACAGAAACAACGGGAGCAGCAGTGGAAGCAGCAATAGTAGAAGCGGATTTACGAGCCATCTTTATTAGTATACCTTACTATATGTCTCTTTTTTAAGTAGTTTAACGCATTTGTATTTATGACACTATTTACAGAGCAAACCCGCAATAAACCTAATTTACTAAAGCTTCAAATAGTTCATATAAAAACGCATATTGGTTGCGCGCGTCTTTTGACACGGTTGTTAGTGCCATTAAAAAATAAAAAACGCCTAAAGAACGGTCGCCATTTGTTTTTACTAAAGCTTCTCCTAAATTTAAAATTATAATTTGGTTTTGCTCTATGGTTGCGTTTATATCAGGAAATTCGCAGTTTTCAAATAAGTTGCCATTAGGCATAATTGTTTGTTGCGGCACATGTTGCCATAAATTGTAAAAATTAGAATAAAACCATATTAATTCTTCATTTGTTAAGTCTAAAAACCAATTAATCGACGTGTAATGACCTATTAAATCTATTTCAATAAATAAATTACGGGCACGTTCTATGCTAGTTAATGTAGATGTCATTTGTGTATTGTTTGGCTGCGGATATAGAAGCAATGTTAACCTAAGTATTTTATTATACGTGTTTATGTAGGCGGCCATGCTTTTTCGTGTATATGGATTTTCAAACTTAGGTGAATTACTTAATAAATAAAATAAAGACACTACATTAAATACATAGCTTATGTTTGTTTCTGTGTCTGTGTAATGAATATAGCTAATAAACGGCATACTTAAAATTGGGTCTAATGTATAAAAATCGGTGTCGTTTACTGGGGGGTTTTTAGTGCCTTGTTTTAAACGTATCCATTGTTTTGTATAAAACCCACGAAACACGGCTTGTATAAGTCGTGCGGCAACATGTTGTTGTTGATACGTTTTACAACGATTTAACAGGGTATCTTTATTTCCAGACACTTTTAACCCAACATGTTTTGCAAATATTTTTAACATTTTTAATGTTATTTTGTTTGATAAAAATCCATAAAGATTATTTTTTATCCACATTTTATTTGTATTTTCTGGTTTAGACAATATAGCTGGCATAACCTAATATTTTATGTTTGTTTTTATGTCATTTACCACCCTTATTTGGTAATGACCCCGAAAAAATTGATTGCTATAAACGCTGCATAAATTGAATAACAAAAGCATATAAAGCCTCTGTTTATTAAATCGTATACCAACAATGTCTCAGTCCAAGTCTTCTCCTATTGTTATTGATGCTGCTAACTGGCAGCCCAGTCAGTTTCGTTTTATGCCCCCCAAAGTTAACGACAAGGGTGGTAAGTCTGTTAGTCTAATTAGCAGCCAGAGTGGCCGCAGTTTGCATGTAAGCACTCCTTTGCTTACTACTTGGGGTATTAGTGATTACACCGACAAGGATACTGGTGTGTCTGATGGAAAATATAATATTTCGTTTACTTTTCCCAATGACCAGTATGGCACTCCTGCTACTAAAATGTTTTTGGAAAAAATGAAGCAATTTGAACAAGCTATTTTGGAAGCCGCTGTGCAAAACTCTGAACTATGGTGGGGCGATCATCTTGAGCTTGGAATTGTTAAGCATACTTTCTTCCCGATTTTGAAGTATCCTAAGGATGCTAAAACCAAGAAATATGATTACAGTAAAATGCCAAACTTGAATGCAAAGGTTCCCTTTTATGAAGCTGAAAATAAGTGGAATGTTGAAATTTACGACACCAAGGGACAACTGTTGTTTCCTAATACCAATGACGCTCTGAAGCCTGACTACTTTGTTCCCAGACTTAGCAGCGCAGCTGCAGTTTTGCAATGTGGTGGCATTTGGATTGGCGGAAAGGGATGGGGTGTTACTTGGAAGCTAGTTCAGGCAGTGGTTAAGCCTAAAATTACCGAAAGCGTGTTTGGTAAGTGCCATATTAAACTATCAGAGGAAGAAGAGGTTCAAATCGAAGCGTCTGACCCTGATGCGGCCGATGTTGAACCTGTAGAAAAAGCCCCGTCCACTGAAGTTAATGATAGCGATGACGAAGTCCCTCCTGTTATTAGAACCGAAACAGTTATCCAACCCGCCGAAGAGCCTATCGCAGCACCTGCGACGCACCTTACACCTGTTGTAAAAACTGTTGTTAAAAAGGTTCCCGCTGCGCCCGCGCCGGTAGAAGAGCCTATCGGAGCACCTGCATCCGCGCCTGCATCCGCACCTGCCGCCGCTCCTAAAAAAGTTGTTAAGAAGGTTGTTGCCAAACCTTAAATATAAGTAAACCATAAGTATAAACAGGTAAGTAGTGTTTTTTTATGCAACCCATGTTTCATAAAAAATAATTATATAATATACAAAAAATGCCACCAAGACGCCGCCGCACTCGTCGTCGACCAAAATACAATCGTTACCGCAAAACACGCCAAAATAAAAAATTAAATTGCCATCCAAACGTTAAACCCGAAAACAATGAAACATGTTTAACAAAAGAAGTTTTAATGCAAATTAAAACAGACTTTAATAAAGACCATCCAACAAGTCCTATATTGTCTGACCGACCTATTCTTATTTGGCGTGAACTTAAATCCCGTATCTTAAATGACGAATGCAATGACGACCGGTGTTTATTAAAAGAAATAGACGACCCACAAAAACGACACGCCGCTTTAAAAAATCTGTTTGCGCCAGAACATCCGCCGTCTTGGCTTAAAAATCCTGTTGAATGGCTAAGTAATGAAGATATTGACAAAGTTATGGCACAATATGAACAAACATTTAAAGATTTTAAATATTTAGGGACAACAAGTCGCGATTATGATTTTAAATTTTCAGATGGAAGTTGTGTTGAAGACCAATTGTGTAAAATGAATTTAGAACAACTTATTAAATCTGGTAAACAAAGATTTGCTGCTGTTTTTAATTTAGATACCCATGACCAAAGTGGTTCGCATTGGGTGTCTTTTTTTGTAGATGTTCCGCATAAGCTTATTGTGTTTTTTGATAGTGCAAAAGGAGGTGTTCCTAAAGAAATAGAACGTTTACGTGACGCCTTTATTGCGCAAGGAAAACAAACGGGCATTGAATTTGTTTTTAAAACAAATACCAGCGATCATCAACAAGGTAATACTGAATGCGGCGTTTATTCTATTTATTTTATTGTTGAAATGTTACGCTCTGTTTCCAATGTTGAAAAATTTATGAATGGAAATATTACCGATAAAGAAATGGAGGAACAACGATATAAATTTTTTAATGCTCCTGCAAAAATATCTGGTTAATTTATCCAGACAATGAACAATACAAATAATTCTAATGTAAGTAACTCTGTTATCAATGCAAATTCCAACGCCAATACCGTTACAGAAACCGATGTGTTAAACCACATGAAAGGACTAAAATTTCATACAATTATATTGTTTAAAAACAAAGACGGTAAAGTAATTGATGCATTGTCTATTGATAATAGTTTTACAAAAGAACGATTAACTGAATATCAAAACAAATATCAATATGGCGACAAAATACCAGAAAACCTTCGTGCGCCAAAAACTTTTTCAGAATGGTGGGAACAATTAGATGTTAAACAATATTTTAAAAACCAAATGGAAAAGGATTATTTAATGTCTTTATATATACAATCGCTTGACGACCCAACTATACCGTCTAATATTAATGTTGAACATCATACAATTTCTGTAAATACCGATAGCGATGTTACCGATTTTCTTGATTTTTTAAACGATTTGCGTGAAAAACTTGGCGTAAAAATGCAAGGCGGTGGCACTCCACTAGAAGATAAAATATTTGAAAAACGCACCGAGTATGAAGAAACAATAAAAAACATTAAAAAAACAAAAGATCTTTATGACAAATACGGAAACCTACCTATTGTAAAAGAAATTTTTGGAAAAGCGGCTATACAAGAACTTATTAAAACCATGCCAAAAGATAGATTAGAAGATGAACTTAAAAAACTTTATGAAGAACTGGAAGCAATTGTGAATGCAAACACATCAACAATACCAATTCAGCAACCCCAACAACAAACCTTAACTAAAGAAGCAATAATTACTATGTTAAAAACCCCTAAAACATATGACGGATTGTTTAACCCTAACCCATAATAAACGCATTTTCTTTATTGACCGGCGTTGAAAAATACTGATTTATAAGATAATATCCACCATCTGTTGTTTTTAACAAAGACCCCATTAAAGACCTTGCCAAAATATCATTAAATCCAACATTATCTACCGTTAACATTACATAATCCAAATTTTGTTTTTGCACAATTTGAATACATTTTAATAGCCCTTTACAAAAATCTTTATCGGACAATGCAAAACTTTTATAAGACCCACATAAATTTATTGTTAATTTGCCATAATCCAAGTTTTCATAAATTGTCATTGCATCTTCTAAAAAATATGCCGCCAAAGGTTGTCCTGTTGTTGCGTCTAACCATGCAAAAATCCATAACATTTCAGCATCTGACCGCGCCTTTATTGCAGCTGTATTAAATAACGCCGCAAACTGGTGCGAAGCATTAATGGCATCTATAACTGGATATATAAAAGACCAATTGTTTTTTGTTATTTGTTGAACGGGTAATGCAATTGTATTATTAGATTGTTTGCCCAAATAATATAACCCAGTATTAAAAATAATAAAAGGCTTTACGCCAAAACATGGCGCGTATGATTTGTATAAAAAAGTTTGAATACTTGGATTTTGACGTCTGCAATTAAAAATATGTGTAGAAAGCAGTTTTCGCGTGGTTTCTTTATGGGAACATGCCAAATAACTAATTGTATAAATGTTTTTTTGACCTACTGTTAATGGAAGCGACGCTACGCAACCGTCTTTTCCAAGCGTAACATATGGACTATGCGAATGTCCTGAAAAAATGGTGTCAAATTTTGGCACATCCATTGTAAATAATGTTGCGTCAGATGGCAAATAACAGCAATTTAGTATGTCTGTAAATACAGTCTTTATTTCAGGGGTTTCTATTTGGTGCGTGCTAAACGTTTTAAACAAAAGTGTGTTTACATATTTGTTTCTATATGGAATTTTTTCTATTAAGGTGCCGTCCGCGTTTAATATATTTTGCGCCCAACTATATGGTGTATGCATTACTGGCATATGTGACCAAAATGGATATGCTACATGAACATATATAAAAAACCCCAAAGAAATAAAAAACAGGGCAATAAATACTATTTGCTCTGTAATAAGCATTTATTTATTAATATAAAATATTTGTATATGTTATACGCATGGAACGTTTAGTAATTGAAAACAACGAACATTTAAGAGATTGCGTAAACCGGTATTTTCTAAACGAAAAGTTTAGAAAAGATTATCCAATTGGAACTTGGATTACGTCTGCGGTTACTGATATGAGTAAGTTGTTTAAAAATAAAAAAAATTTAATGAAGATATTAGTGCTTGGGATACAAGCAACGTAACAAATATGGCAGAAATGTTTATGAATGCATTTGAGTTTAACCAACCAATAAATACTAGTGCGGATGGCAACTGCTGGAATGTTAGTAACGTAACTAATATGTCTACTATGTTTTGCTATGCATTTAGTTTTAATCAAAATATTAGTAACTGGAATACAAGCAACGTAACAGACATAAGTCACATGTTTGCTGAGGCAAGAGATTTTAACCAGCCAATAAATACAAGCGAAGATGGAACTTGCTGGAATGTAAGTAATGTAACAAAAATGAATAATATGTTTAGTTTGGCATTTGCATTTAATCAACCTCTTGATAGATGGAATGTTAGTAACGTAACCAATATGGCTAACATGTTTCATGGCGCAACTGTATTTAACCAACCTATTAACGCATGGATTTTTCATCCAAAAGTAAAAATAGATAATATGTTTAACGAAAACTCTGTGTTTTTAAACAATCCAGAAAATTATATTTTTAATATGTCTACAAAAATAGATAGTATAATACCAGAAAACTTTAAAGAAATTCGAAAAAACTTAATTGTGTCGTATATGTTAAAAAACTCTGTTAGACGCACAAATATTGGATCCACTCGTTTTCCGCAAAATCCGGACACATTATCCGTATTTAACGGAGTGCAAGATTTTTTAGAATTTCAAAACAAAGGCGGGAAAAAAACGCAAAAACGGCGTAAAAAACGTGGCACAAAAACCAATAAAAAATAATTATATTATATATTTATATATGGAGCGTTTAGTAATAATAGATAATCAAGATCTACGAAACAAAATTAAGTTGTATTTTGAAGAACATACTTATGAAGACAATCTTTTTAAACGTAACCATCCAATTGGAACTTGGATTACAACAAATGTTACTAATATGAGTGAATTGTTTATGGGCAAATACGACTTTAACGAAGACATTGGAAATTGGGATACAAGAAACGTTAATACAATGAAGCGCATGTTTTATAACGCATACGTATTTAATCAAGATATTAGTAGATGGAATACAAGCAACGTAACAGACATGAGTTACATGTTTACAAATGCAGTTGCATTTAACCAACCCATAAACACAAGTGCTGATGGCCAATGTTGGAATGTTAGCAGGGTTACTAATATGTATTATATGTTTTATGCTGCAAAATCATTTAATCAACCACTTGATAGATGGAATGTAAGTAATGTTTTAGATATGCGTTATATGTTTTATGCTGCGTCGGCGTTTAATCAACCTATTAATACATGGAATTTTAATCCAAGTGTTAATTTTGTTAAACCGTTTTTTGGCGCCGTTAGTTTTATAAACAATCCAGCAAATTATATTTATAATATGTCTGAAAAAATAGACAGTATAATACCAGAAAACTTTAAAGAAATGCGAAAAAACTTAATTACATCGTATTTGTCAAAAAACGCTTTAGAACGCACAAATATTGGATCCACCCGTTCACCTCAAAATCCGGACGCATTATCCGTATTTAACGGGGTGCAAGATTTTTTAGAATATCAAAACAAAGGCGGGAAAAAATCGAAAAAACGGCGTTACAAACGCAGTTCCAAAAAAATGTTGCGTAAATCCAATAAACAAAGGTAAAACCATTTAAAACATATTTGCAATTTTTATATGTAAACATGTTTCAACTTTCAGAATTTCAAGAAAAAGCTATACAAGCAATTAATGATGGGCACCACGCACTTATAACAGCGCATACTGGCAGTGGAAAAACATTGCCAGCAGAGTATGCCATAAAACACTTTGTTTCACAAGGAAAACGCGTTATTTATACTAGTCCAATTAAAGCACTTTCTAATCAAAAACTTTATGATTTTACGCAAAAATACCCAACAATATCATTTGGACTTTTAACCGGTGATATTAAAACAAATCCAGCAGCAAATGTTCTTATTATGACAACAGAGATTTTGTTAAACAAGCTTTATGGAGGAAGCACTGGAATTGAAATGGATATTGAAACCGAATTGGCTTGTGTTATTTTTGATGAATGTCACTATATTAACGACAAAGACCGTGGCCAAGTATGGGAACAAGCAATTATGATGCTTCCAAAACATGTGCAAATGGTGTTGCTTTCCGCAACAATTGATAATCCGCAGGGGTTTGCAAATTGGATTGAAAATTGTGGAGAAAAACAAGTGGTTTTATGTTCAACAACGCATCGTGTGGTTCCGCTTACGCATTATATTTATCAAACTGCAAATGAAGGATTTTTTAAAAAGGTGGGCGACAAAGCTATTGCAGAAAGTTTACGAAAAAACATGAATAAATGTGTTTGTATAAAGTCAGCAGATGGCGTCTTTATGGAGGATACATATAATACTTTTTATAATATTGCCAACAAATATGATACCGCTTGTAATCGCAAATATGTGCTTAATAACCTTGTAGAACACATGAAAACCGAAAATATGTTGCCTGCAATTGTCTTTGTGTTTTCAAGAGCACTTGTAGAACAATGTGCAGCATCAATTACAGTTCCATTGTTTGATGACAGCATAGACGACATGCTTCCATATCATAAAATAGAAACAGAATGTGAACGCATTTTACACCGATTGCCAAATTGGCGTGAATACAAAGAACTACCAGAATACCAACAATTAGTGGGGCTTTTGGTAAAAGGCATAGGCATTCATCATTCTGGTATGTTGCCAATTTTTAGAGAAATAGTTGAACTAATGATTTCTAAAAAATTTATAAAACTCCTTTTTGCAACAGAAAGTTTTGCTATTGGATTAGATTGTCCAATTAGAACAGCAGTGTTTATTTCTTTAGAAAAACATGATGGCGCAGCGCAACCAAGATATTTATATCCGCATGAATATACACAAATGGCCGGCCGAGCCGGTAGGCGAGGCATTGACACAGTAGGTAATGTAATACATTGCATAAACCTTTTTGCATTTCCCCCAAAACATATTTATAAAACCGTGTTAAGCGGTAATCCACAAATACTTAATAGTAAATTGCAACTTTCATATCAAATTGTGCTTAAAAGTATGCAAACAGGGCAATCTCTTTATGACCTTGTTTCAAAATCAATGATGATGGACAAATTTAATAAAGAACGCGCCGCAAAACAATTTCAAATAAATGAATTACAGGCGGCCTTAGAAAACAAACATGAACAACAACAATATATTACAACCCCCATAGATATTGTTAAAAAATATATAGCGGCTACGCAACCAAAAGTAACAAATCGTATTTTAGACCAGTATCCAAAAGTTAAAACTGATGCGACTTTTATAAAACAGCTTGAATGTATGGAACAAACATTAAATAACCTTCAAGCAAGTCTTGAAACCATGGACAATCAAATAAACATGGAAGAAACAAAGATAAAATCGGTTTTACAAACATATATTGACCGGTGGCCGCAGTTTATTGATTGTTGTAGTGCATTATGTGGGTCAGAAGTAAACCCTGTATTGTTGGCTGCAATTATGTTTGAAACAGAGTTTTTTAAGGACTTTGATGCAATTTCATTGGCGTCTTTATTGTCTATATTTTGCGAAGTTCGTATAAAAGACGATTTTGTTGAATGTGAAGATGAGTTTATGAAAACACAACTTAATTTATTAAACGACTTGGCGGTTGCATTGGTGCGCACGGAAGAACACAATAAGCTGGTTCCAAGCATTAAAGACACATTTTTACCAGCAATTGTAGACGATGTTGTTGAATGGTGTTTATGTGAAAATGAGGGGGAATGTAGAGCAACATTGCAACAATTAGATATTGTAAAAGGTATTTCTGTTGGTGATTTTGTAAAGGCTTTGTTAAAAATCTCTGTTTTAGCAAGGGAACTGGCAAACGTGGCAGACTGTATTGGACAAATAGATTTAAAACATCGTTTGTCGCAGATAGATGCGCTTTTATTAAAACATGTGGCAACAAATCAAAGTCTTTATTTATAAGTTGCAGCCATATAAAGAAGTTTTATAATAACCAGTTAGTTATTATAAATGTTTGCGCGAAGATTTTTTTCACATAGTCACAGAGTAAGTAAGCCGCTAGTTGTTTATACCGATGGGTCTTTTATGTCAGATTTGCTTATTGGCGGCATGGGTCTTTATTTTCCAAATAATGAAATGACCAGTTTAAGCATTAAATATGTTAATAACGAACATGCACCCACTTGTCAACGATGTGAATTATTGGCTGTAAAATACGCACTTATTATACATAATGCATGGTTTAATGATAAAGACATGCATATTTTTACCGATTCGAAATATACTATAGATAGTCTTATGTTGCATAGTTGTGTTTGGAAAACAAATGGATGGATAACAAAGACAGGAAAACAAGTAAAAAATCAGGATTTGTTAAAACCGATGGTTTCATATATAAATATGTTACCTGCGTCTAGGATAAAAATTAACTATGTGCCTGCTCATAGTAACCAATTGGATATGCATTCAGTAAATAACCGTATTGCGGATGCATATGCGCGACGTGGTCTTATTATGTCCGATAAACCTTGGCCAGCAAATTTTGTCCACCCATTGGATTAACCGGTTTTCCTTCTGGCAATACGGATATGCCGACCGGAATATATGTGCTTGGGCTATTATAGTGCATAAACGACATTGATAATGGCAGGGCTTTTGCCAAAGGGGCTTGCACAGAGGCTTGCACAGGGGCTTTTGCCAAAGGAGCTTGCACAGAGGCTTGCACAGGGGCTTTTGCCAAAGGGGCTTGCAATAAAGTCTCTTCTTTTGGTAAAACAGTTTTTTCTTTTAACACATATGGTTCAATATTGATTTGTATTTCTTCAAATGTTTTGGTAAAAAGATTAACTATTAATAATTTATACGTATCACCTTGTGTTTTTACATTAGTTGATATAACACCTGTGCAACTATTTATAGCAAAATCAGCCCTTCCAAATAAAACATAGTTATTATCGGCATGCTCTAGCAACCCAATAACACATGTATTTCCAGCAACAACGTCATATGATTTAATTTGTTTATGCAAAGCATCTTTTAAAACTTCATTTGCATGCACTTCATTCCATTGTGGCGCGTTTCCATTTTGCACTTCTGAATAACAGTTTTCAATTAACCTTAATTCAAGTTTGGGCGTATTAAAGTAACCACCATTTTCAACATTTCCACACGCATAACAGTTAAATACCCGTATGTTATTTTTTGCAGTATGCGACCCACATATTGCGCCATTAATTTGTTTTTCGCCTACTACATTGCCAGTAGTATAACAATTACGTATTTCAATGCTACCAGCAAATGCACCTACAATTCCACCACTGCGGTTTCCCTTAATAATGCCGGTTGAATGACATGACTTAATAATTGTGTCATCAATTCCATAACCGGCTATTCCGCCAGCACCAATGCCAATTATGTCGCCAGTAGAATAACAATTTTGTATTAACCCTCCATGAGTAAAATATGCACCAACAATACCACCGGCATGATTTCCACAAACGGTTCCTGTGCTAAAACAACTATCTAGCGTAATATAAGAACATCGCGCACCAACAATGCCTCCGGCTCCTAAAACCCCCGACGTAACACCGTTATACCCAACAATTCCGCTACTAGAACATTTAATAATAGTTAGATTTTGCGAATTTGCGCCCACAATACCACCGCACCCTTTTGCAATACACCCAGTAGAATGACACCCGACAACATAATTGTTTGCTGCATGTAATCCAAACCATTGTTGACATATGTATCCACCGCCTTGGTCATCATCTTCGCCGGCTAAATCAATCCAAAACAATTCTGTTGTTCCTTCTCCAAACACGGTTATGTTAAATATTTTTATACCAGAAAACCCAGAATTACCAAACGACCCATTTTGAATAAGCCCTGGGTAATTAATACAATCTAATATTTTTATATTTGTTTGCACACTTGAAGAACCAAATTGTATGTTATTTGCACCGCATATAAAGTGTTGATAATTAATTGAAAATTCAATGTCAGTTAAAAAGTTTATGCACGCGCCGTCAAACTCTATAGTAATTGGCCATGCACTAATTGTAGTCCATTTTTCTAAATTGTAGCTATATTGGGTTTCAAGACCAATCTGTCTTATATTTATTACTGAATTGGACAAAGAAGTCATTATGATTATAATTAACCTATATAAAAGGTTTTATACATTACTTGTAAAATGAATAATATTACAAGAAACGGAAAAAAATGGTCTACGCCTGAAGTTTTGCGATTGCAGCGCGAATGGGAACTTTTAGAATTGTCGGTTGGCGAAATTGCAAAATTACATTGTAGAACTGAACGCGCAATTGAATTTAAATTAGTTGCAGAGGGATTTGCAACATATAATGCAAAAAATGGCATCCAAAAAAACGAGCAACAGTATTACTTTGACTTTGCTAATAAATTACTAATGGCTACGTATGCATAATTACAAAGACATAAAAAAAGCATTAATTTTACTTTCGTCTGCACCAACTACAACTTTGTTTGGCGCCAATGTAATATTACCTTGATTATAGCATAAAATAACAGGTATTCCATTTACGAAGCGTTTTGACTTTAATGCACCATAAAGCTCAAACGAATCATCTACGTCAACCATAATACACATACAGGTATTGCTTTGCACCTTTAAAAACCATTGTTTAACCAAGCCTTCAACGCGTTTACAAGGACCACACCAGTCCGCGCCAAATTTAATAATAATTTTTCCAGGGTTTTTTTCTAAAAGTTTTTCAAAATCAGCTTTGCTTAATACACGTTCAAATGACATTGCGACTATATATATAAATAAAGAACAGTTTTATTTATATACGTTTTTAGCTATTTAAAAAATATGTGCCATGTTTGTTATAATGGATCCTGTTCACAATTTAGATATTAACACATATTCGTTAGATGATTTATTAAATTTGTTTGAACTTGACTATAATCTTAGCGCAAATGACATGTTGCGAGCAAAACGCAAAGTGTTAATGATGCATCCAGACAAATCAAATTTGCCGTCTACGTATTTTATTTTTTACAAAAAGGCCTATGAAATTGTATTAGACCTTCATAGGTCAAAAAATAAAGTTACCGAAGGAACTGTAACCCCTGCACAATCTAAATATACGTCTGAAATAAAATACAATAACTTGGGTAGCAATAACTCTGGAATTACAGAAACAGATAAAACACATTTACAGTCTAAACTAGGTGAAATGGTTCAGTCAGGCGATTTTAGCAAAGTGTTTAACAGTGTTTATGAAGAAAATATGGCAAAAAAAATAAACAAAGACCGTAATACATGGTTTCAACAAGAAACTCCTGATATTTATGCAGGCAAAAACATTACTACAAGTAATATGGCATCAGCAATTGAAGAAGCCAAGCGAAAACAACAAGCAATTTCTGTTTATAAGGGCGTTCAGCCTTTAAAATTTAGTGGAGGAAATAGTATTTATGATGAAGACGAAGACGAAGACGAATATGAAAAACAAGGCAACTATATTGAATGTGATGTTTTTAGTAAATTTAAATTTGAAGATATTCGTAAAGTCCATCGCGACCAACCTGTTACAAATGTATTAGAAAGCGATTATGATAATGTGGAAAAATATGCATCTGTTGAACAATATAACCAAGCACGTAGCAGGGCAATGGGTCCCATTGCATCAAAGGCAGAAAGCAAAGCTATTTTAAAACAACAAATGGAAAACGAACGTATATTAATGATGCGCAAACAACATCGTGATTTAATTTTACAAAGAACATATGAAGAAAAACAACAAAATGCTTTATCTTCGTTTTTGCGATTAGGAAATTAGTATGTATTATATATACATAATAAGTTATGGTTGAAGCAAAAACTTTGTATACTTATTTAGGTGCACTTACTGTTATTATGTTAGTAAGTGCATATAAAAATAAATATGGCGATTCAAATTCAAAAACTGACGCTTTAATTCGCGAATATTTATTGAACGAGTCGCCACTATATGGTATGAATAAACCAAAACTATGGATACATACCGTATATAACGTAAATGCCCGTGCATGGCGCACTGGCGCAAGAAACACAACTGATTTAAATCAACCCTATATTCATACGCTTATTAAAACTGTTATAAATAAATGCGGAAATGATTTTAATGTTTGTCTTATTGATGATGCATCTTTTAAAAAATTGTTGCCAGAATTTGAGTTTTCAGGAACTTTATCAAAAACTCAACGCACGTATGCTTTAATGCAACTTTTATACGTCTATGGTGGAATTGTTGTTCCAAATACGTTTTTGTGTATTAATTCACTCTTTTCCTTGCTTGCAACTAGTGGCGCACCTAAATTTGGTGCAAACACCGCAGTTATGTCTGCTGAAAAATTTTGTCCCACGCTGCGACAAATCATAGACAATTGGCTTAGCACAACTAGTATTCATACATCGTCTGAAGAAATGTTTGTAAAAAAACAACCACAATTGTTAGCTAATCTTGGTGGCACCTTTATTGACCCACGACTTCTTGGATTAGCCGACCGAACCGGAAAACCGATTTTATTAGACGACCTTATGAGCGAAAATTATATAAATTTGGCAGAAGATGCTTATGGTATTGCTATTGACGGTGAAGAAGTTTTGCGCCGTGCAAAATATAAATGGCTTGCATACATATCTACAGCAGAACTAATGCAGTCGCAATTAATTTTAGTTAAATATATGAAAGCAGCAATGGTAGACGAAGCCTTTGTGCCAAACCAAAAACCAAGTATTATGGCAATATAGTTAACACCGTTAATGGAACCGAATGAAAATATTTAATGCTTGACATTATTGGTGTTCCTGTTGCTTTGCATATTTGCCGAACAATGGTAGAAAAACTTTTAAATGTAAGTTTACGCTCAATATAATAAAGTTTAGAATTGTAATAATACGGACGCATTTTTTCTATAAATTCTTTTTCTAATCCATAAAACAATAGCCGTGAAAATGCGGTTTCATCAACCACGTAACCCTTTTCAACCGGTATGCAGATTTTTTTTAATAGTGGTTCTATAAGTTCAAACGTAACCGGTTTACAAAATACTTGTGCCTGTATTGATGCCATTTATATACTTATAAATGATTTCATTAAGTTGTTTGCAAAAAATGCTAATTCTATTGGGTCTTCATGCACTTTGTGAAATATTGTAATGTATTTACACAAAAATGGTAATACTAGGTATTTTTCATTATCAGACAACATATCCGTGTATTTTACATAATTAAAAAAATAATCTAATATGTCTATAACTGAATATCCATAATCATGTATTTCGTTTAACACCGTAATTGCTTTTTTTATATCGCGTTCGCGTAATGCAATTATAAAATTGTTAAACTGTAAAAAAGATATATTTGAACATATATAATTTGCCTTTTCTAATGTAATTGGCGTTTTGTCTGTCCACTGATAAATAAATATTTTTTCAAGATAATTTATTAATACGCGCACTGCGCCGCCACATACATGCAACATAAATTGTTTTGCGTCTGGCTCTATTACAAGTTCTTCGTTTTGAATTATGCGTTCCATTGTTTCTTCCAAATGGTGTGGTAACATTTTTTCTATTTTTGTTATATGCAGTCGAGATTGTAAACTTTCGTTTACTTTTTGTATATTTGTGCATGACGCTATTAACTGCACATTGTTACTATATTTATCAATATAATTGCGAAATACTTGCTGACTTTGTTCGTTTATACTATCTATGTCGTCTACCATTATAATTTTTTTTTTACCTACTATGTTGGACTGCGATTGACAAAACGTTTTCATTTCATTGCGGAAAAATTGGATGCCTTGTTCTTTTAAATTGTTAATAAGCATTATGTTATATTCTGGAAATACCGCAGTTTTTGTCATTCCATAATAATCGCGTATTATTGCATTCATTAATGTTGTTTTTCCAGAACATTCCGCACCTACAATTAATATGTTTAACTCGTGCATATGTATTAATGCATTTAATAGTTCAGCTTGATTTGGCTTTAGTTTAAAATCCTTTATATGATACGGTTTATAGCGGTTTACAAAAGTTGTGGGTTCTATTGCCATTAGTATGCCGTGGCATAAACGTTTTATATATATTTTTTAAATATTCACATAAACACTTTATACTTCATAATATAAAAATGTCAAAATCATTTTATGAAATTTTAGGGGTTTCAGCCGATGCCTCTGATGCCGAGTTAAAAAAAGCTTATAGGCAACTGTCTCTTAAATATCATCCTGACCGGTGTTCTGACCCTGATGCTGCACATATAATGCAACAAGTAAACGAAGCATACGAAACTTTAAGTGACCCTGCTTCTAGACAACAATATGATTTTTCTCTTTCACACCCTCAAGGGCATCCACCTAATATGGACATGTTTTTTCAACAAATGTTTGGCGGGTTTCCTTTTGCACAAATGTTTGCAGGAGGTGGTGGTGGCACTGGGGGAATAAATATTGAAATTGTGCATGGCCCCGGCGGCGCAACCTTTATTAGACAGCGCCAAAATCCAACTGTTGTTCAGATTTCTATTACTTTAGAACAAGCCTTTACTGGCGCAACTTTACCGGTTTCAAAACCTGGGTCATCTGAAGTTGAAATAGTTGTTGTGCCCGCAGGCATTAATAACGGACAAACGATTGCTGTTTCACAAGATTTTCACGTTTGCATTAATATTAGTCCACATCACCTTTTTCAACGTAGCGGAAATGATTTATATACTAAAAAAACACTTACTTTGAAAGAAGCTCTTTGTGGGGCGCAGTTTAGCTTTATGCATCTTAATGGTAAAAACTTGTCATTAAATATTTCAAATACTGTTGTGTCACCGGGTGCAAAAAAAGCGTTTCAAGGCATGGGATTTACGCAAGACGGCAGTCTAATTGTTGAGTTTGATGTTGCCTTTCCAACCGCGCTTTCACAAGAACAACGCGACACTTTAATGGCGGTTCTTTAATGAAACATGTTTTCGTTGTTTTTTAGAACGTCGGGTTTTTTTTTGTTTTTTTTTACCTCCGGTTTGTTCTGGTTCCTGTATTGCTTCATTTTCGTTTTCATTTATAAACGGCGCAGCAACAGCAGAAGCAACAGCTGCAACTTCAGACACAGACGCTTTCTCAGCAACCGGTTCTTCTGCATCATTTCCAAAAAATAAAAACGCGCCTATTAACATTGTTGTTGTTCCTATTAATGTAAATGTTAATATTCGCGGATTTGATAATGCTGCCATTGTTTTGTCTTTTATTATTTCAAAATCCATATTTATAAAATTACTTAAGAAAGTAATTTTATCAAGACCGTATATATGTCGTCATCATACTCTTTTGAAAATTACATGAGCGATTCATTTAAGTATTTGGATAAAATACACCAACACCCATTTCTTTGGAAATATAGCACTAATCATATTTATTATCCTAATCCGGAATACTTAAATACTTATATTCCGGAAATACCAGATAACACCCAAGTTTATGCTATTTTATTTACTGTTGAAACAAAAACCGTATATCCATTTGTTAAATTTGCTATGACTGCAAAAGGTCCGCCATCTTTTTATGCTTCTGGCGATGAAAATGAATTTATAATTGAATGCAATAAAGCCGTTTTAAACTCATTTGAAAAACCAAATGGCACGATTAGCGATTTTTTTGATATTGCATTTCGCGGGTTTATAACGTTGTCAAATACCATTTTTGTTTTTTATGACATTTCCCCCCTTTTGCAACAAGGATTTACTTTAGATAATAAATTTAGGTTTATGTTGTCTAGCGAAGTATGCGAAAGCCCAAATAAAGGATTACAATTGCTTAATAAACAAACTGATTACCCTAAATGCGTTTTGTTTCAACCAGTTTATGCATATAATATGGGTTCTTTAGTAGAAGAAATACCATTGCCTGTGGTTGCTTATTGTAAAAATAGCACGCCAGAATTAACTGATTTAGATGAAGATAAAGGTCTTTATTATGTTTTTACAGAACGTTATGTTGATACGCCGAATAAACCACATACCAGATTTGCTTTGTTTTTAATGAACCATAAACCATGGTTGTCTAATACAGATGGCGTAAATACATTTACATTTGTTAAAAATGGCGTTTTGCATTTTGCAGTAAAATCGCCTGACCAGTTTATTGCGATATAATATATGTCTAGTGCCGCCGCTGTTACCGCTCAAAATTCTAATATACAAGCATCGGATAGTTTTAATCCTTTATTGGGTGCCGCGGATTTTTTTATAAAATATGTTTACGAAAATCCATTAAAAGTTTTTGAAAATAGTCCTACAATGCAACAATATAGCTTAATTGCAATACATGCTGCTATGATTGCTTTTTTAATATTTGCTTTACCTGAAAAAATAAGGTTTGTGTCTTATACGTCTTCGTTTTGGCTGGCGTTTTTAATATTAATGATATTTTTAACTAACAATCTCTATGATTTTAGTTTGGTTCCAGTTAAAGCGGATTCGAATTAATAATCACCGTCACCTTCAAAGTCGCCGTCGCCTTCATGGGCTGCATTGTATGCAGCTTCTTCTGCATCCATTTCTTCAATATAATAACGCATTTGTCTGTTAAAACTATCATCGGCAGCTGCATCCAAATATGAATGCAACTCCATAACGTCGTCAGCTGGTAACCCTATTTCACGACGTCCTAAAGAATAAATTGTGTTTGTTGTTTCAGTTTTTGCAGAAGGCACAATTTCCCTAAAAATTCTGTCAAATTCATGGGTAGTTGCGCCCCTTAGCCGATAGGTTTCCGCAAATTGTTCTTTATGTCTTTCAGTTAATGGAACATGTCCTGCATATCGCATTGCGTTTAATACATGTGCATTTAAGTTGTCAATTACATCTTCATAAAGTTGATTTAACAGTCTCATATCTTTAATTGGTTTTACTGAAAGCAATAAACGTATCATTGAGCGATTAAATTTGCTGCCATGTATAAGCAAAATGCTAACTACGTCTACAACTGTTTCTTCATCAATTTGTCCGTCATACGCTACTCGTTTAACTTCACGAATTACTCGTTTAACTAATTCAAACAAAAAATTATCATCGTTTTCTCTTGCATAGTTAGATGCAAAAAACTCTAAAGGCTCTCTTCGCTTTTGACTTGCTAATTGAAGAAAATCGTCTACGCTACCATGAAATGGCGCTCCGCCACGCCGATAGTTGCGTTTAGTTTGACGGCGTTGTTGTCTTTTGCGTTTAGTTTGACGCGGTTTTGTTGTGCGTTGTTTTTTCATTATATATATACTCCGTTAAAAATTGATTGTATTTTACATTTATTTTTAATTAATTAAAACATTATTTCTGATTAATTAAAATGAACTCATTTTCTAGCAAGATTGCTTTTGTTTCTGCTTTTGTAACTGCTGTTACCTTGGCTGTTGTTTTTAAACTATGTTTAGTGTTTACTTGTCAAAGTTTGGTCTATGCAAACGCCATGTTGTCTACAAGTTTTACGTTGCTTGTTTGTTTAAAAATGTATGAAATGCAACATCAAGAAGAACTACAACAACAACAACAACACCAGCAGCAGACTGAAAAACAACAGTCCGAAGAACTAGCTGACGTTACGCTGGTAGAAAAACTAACTGTTGTTAAAAATATTCAACTGTCTTATGTATTACCGTGCATTAAAACAGTAATTAATGATATGTATGAAACTTTTGGGTGGTGCGTTGAACCCGTGTTTTGGCTGTTTGAAAAATATATGCAAGCTGTATATCCATTTAATAATTCTGCGCATACTAATCGTATTGAAATTGTAAATACATTTTGCGTAAATTTAACAAATGTTATTAATAACAATCCAGATATAAATGATTTTGTTAAACAACTTATTTTCAAATTTTGCAAAAATATTATTAGCCATGAAACTAAAAACCCACATTTAAGTCAGGTGTCAGTTGTTTTATATGCACTAGATGAACTAAACACTGAGCTAACAAATATTTTGCAAAAATCGGAAACACAAGTGGATGAACAAGTTGAAGAACAAGTTGAAGCGCAAGTTGAAGCGCAAGTTGAAGCGCAAGTGGATGAACACTTGGAAACACAAGTTGATGAACAAGTTGAAGCGCAAGTGAAGTTGAAGCGCAAGTGGATGAACACTTGGAAACACAAGTGGATGAACACTTGGAAACACAAGTTGATGAACAACCACAGAAACAATATCAGACGACAGCATTGATTACAATTTAGCGCAAGAAAAATAATAAAATTGTTATATAAGAAATAAGTTAGTTTTTCGTTTACGTTTTTTAACAGTTTTTTTACGCAATTTTTTAGTGGGTTTTATAGAGCTTGTTATAGCGGCTGTTGCTGCTGCCGCCGCCGCAGATGATTTTACAATTTCACGTGAATTAATAGTTTGCATTTTTCCATAAAGAGGCACCTTTTTTTTGGTTGCAGTGGATGGTTTATAATTTAAAAACCATGCGTCATATTCCCGAGTGTTTTTTTTGTTTGCAAGTTCAACAAACTTTTCAGCTTTCTTTGCACGGATGTCTTCAAGCATTGGTTGTTTACCAAAACAAGACAAACTAAACCGTTCTAATAACCCACGTTGACTAAGCCGATTTTTTTCTTGAACATCAAATAAAAACTCCGCAATACAGAATAAGCGGTCTTTATAATAATAAGCCTTTTGTGCATATAAAAATGCCAAATAAAATGATAATATAGTGTCTATAGTTGCCACACGAATTTCTTGTGATGCATTAAGTTTTATTATATTATAATTATGACACGCAATTGGTTCATATAAAAACACAATCGATTCTTTACCCATGCGAATTTCAATATGTTTTGGAACAATTTCGCCAATAGCAGCATGTTCAATTAACTCAATTTGTGTATATCCAGCTTGTTCTAATTGTTGTTTAATTAGCAGCGCTTCCCTTTCTGGATTTTCAATTAATACGTCAAAATCCGGTATTTTTGCAACCATATGTTTATTATCTTTTACATATTTACTATATAAACTGCATGCATATCCACCAAAAAACACAGCACCACTGGATATTAACTCATCCCGCACTATTGTAAAAATTTCCTCCTCTATTTCTTCAATGGTTTTGTCTTTATTTTTAATAACAGGATGTCGTTTGTCGCGGTTCATTTTGCGTTGAAATTCAACATTATTGCATCCACTATTTGACCGCAATTGGTAGTATTTGTTTAATAAATTTAACCGTTTATGCACCTTTTCCCAACGACTTACGTCGCCATTTGGGCGTGATAGCTCTAAATACATTCCCATCCGGAGAAAATCCGGACTTGCATACCGTATTCCTCCAAACCGTAGGCTGTCTTTATTTAGCTCTGTAAATATTGGGTCATCAAGCTGCGTAATGTCGGCTACCCCCAAATAATTTACATAAACCTTATATGTTCCATGATGCACACCTGCCTTTGCCTCTACCTCTGTATATCCAGCATCCGTATATAAATTTGCTAATTCAATTGCATCATCCATTGCATTTGGTGAATAAAAATCATAATCTGGCACTTCTAAATCTTTATTATAAAACTGCGCGTCTTTTGGTAATATGTTGTTTATTGCTGTTCCGCCGTAACATATTACCTTTTTTACTTTTAAATAATCCTCCAAAATTTTTATTATTTTTTTTACGTCTTCATTCATTGCAACTTGCTGACCTTGGTTTTTTTCACTTTTATCTACTGCGTTTCTTAATATTGCTAATTCACATTCTTGAAATGTCATTTTTTCATTGCATAGTTTATTGTCATAACGCATTATACTATGTTTCTACATTTTTTTCATTTAACATTTCTATGTAACTTGATACTAAACAATATGACGTTCCGGCCGTTTTAAATATGTTTTCGTATATATCTAATTCCTCGTCATTGCTAGACATTAATAACATTTGGCATGGTTTTGTTTTCATTGTTTCTATTAAAGAAGTAATTCCACACTTTTTGCGACTTGCGCAACGGGTTTCAAACGATGATGGTGCTACCATATAAAATGTATCAATGTCTGTGCGACCAGTTTTAGGGTCTATGCTTACTTTTTTTGTTAACCCCATACTTTCTGTATACTCTATATGCGTGTATAAAGGTAAGTCTATAGTTCCGCTATAAATATTTACTAAATCTACATATTGCACACATTTTTCAATACATGGATGATTACTTGGTTTATTGCCAGATGTTTGGTCGTGCATAATTACTACTTTATCAACTAAATCATTAAACAATGTTGAACCATTTACTTCTGTGCTTGCCGGCAATAAACGCGAACCAAATGTTTTTTGTATAATGGAAGACAACCGTTGAAATGTGTTTGCTGATGGGGTTTTTACGCGTAAATGTATAAATACTGGTCCAGCGTTTGTTTGTATAAACGCCTTGCTTGCTATATGACTAAATGCCGTGTCTACCGTTAATGTTAAATCGGTTTCTATACGTTTGTATTCTACGTCGGATGAATATGATACATACTCTGTATTATCACGCGTATAAATTTCAAAATCAAACACTCTTACTCCGCGATTTATTAATTCTGTTAATTGTTCTTTACTTGCTTTGTTTTCATTTATTGCACTGTTATATGAAGATTTTATTATAAACTCGCGTAAAGGAAAATTTAAGTTGTCGGATGTATTTTTCATTTGTTGCTGCTGGGTTGTTTCTGCATTTTCAAACCCTTCGCTAATAGTTTCTTTTTTAGTTGCTTCTCTAATAAAACTGTTTTCTCGATATAAGTTAAAAACTATTATTGACGCTAATACTATTATAATAATTAATGCAAATGCCGTTAAATATGTCATTTATACTTTGTTTAATGATAAAAAAAGGTTGAAGATAAAATAATATTATCATCAAACAAAATATATAAAATGGCAGGAGGCTTATTAAATCTTATATCTGAAGGCAATAATAATGTTATACTTACCGGAAACCCATCAAAAACTTTTTTTAAAGTTACTTATTCAAAATATACTAATTTTGGTCTTCAAAAATTTCGTATTGATTTTGATGGACAACGCGATTTGCGTATGAGCGAACAAAGTCAATTTCGATTTGTTATTCCTAGAAATGCGGATTTGTTAATGGATACATATATTGTTGTTACTTTGCCACATATTTGGAGCCCTATTTATCACCCATGTGAAGAAACTGGCAATTTATGGGCACCTTATGAATTTCGTTGGATTAAAAATATTGGCACTAATCTTATTAAAGAAATTGAAATAAGGTGCGGCAATTTTACGTTGCAAAAATATAGTGGCGAATATTTAGCAGCTGTGGTAGAGCGTGATTTTGATACTGCTAAAAAACAAATGTTTTATGATATGACCGGTAATGTGGCTGAACTTAATGACCCTGCGAATTCTAACGGCCGCGCAAACACATACCCGTCTGCATATTATACACCTAGCAATAACGGCGCTGAACCAAGTATACGTGGGCGTCGATTATATATTCCGTTAAATATGTGGTTTTGTTTAGACAGTAAATGTGCATTTCCTTTAGCAGCTATGCAATATAATGAATTGTCTATTACTGTTACTATGCGTCCGGTTGAAGAACTTTATCAAATTCGTGACGTATTTGATGCTGGAAATCGATTTCCATACATGCGACCTGATAATACCCGCACTGAACACCTTTTCTATAGATTTTTACAAACTCCACCTGCTGTTAAATTGGATGCAGATAATTATGAAAACAAAACTATATCTTGGAAGGCTGACGTGCATTTAATGGCTACATATTGTTTTTTATCAGGTGAAGAACGCAAACTATTTGCGGCAGAAGACCAAGTTTATTTAATTAAAGAAATTATTGAACATCGATTTGAAAATGTTACTGGGTCAAGAAAATTAAAAATCCCTTCTACTGGAATGGTGTCTGGGTGGATGTTCTTTTTTCAACGCAATGACGTTTATATGCGCAATGAATGGTCTAATTATACTAATTGGCCATATTCTGTGTTGCCAAACAATATTTCAAACGCACCTTTGGACGGTCTTGATACTTCTATTGTTTTAACCGCTGATGGTAGACCAACCGGTCCATTTAGAAATCCAAATGGGTCACAAACCGGTATTGCAGTTACCGGCGATTATGCTGTTGAAAACCGTAAGGATATTTTAGAAACTATGGGCATTTTGTTTAACGGAGAATATAGAGAAAATTTAATGGTTCGAGAAATGTTTGATTTTGTTGAAAAATACTCACGCACACCTGGAAATGCATTAAATGGACTTTATGTTTATAATTTTAGTTTAAATTCAAACATTCGTGAATATCAACCGTCTGGTGCCGTAAACATGTCCAGATTTAAACTTGTTGAATTAGAAGTTAATACATATATTCCTCAAATAGACTTGCTTAATGCCAATTTTCAAATTACTTGCGATGGAAGTGGAAATGTTGTTGCTATAAACAATTCTTCGTGGCGGCTTTATGAATATAACTTTAATATGACGCTATTTGAAGAACGATATAACTTATTATCTTTTATTGCTGGTAGTTGCGGACTTATGTATGCCAAGTAATATCTTTGTTTATTTTAAATGACAACGCCTTTTTTTAGCAATATGCATAAGGTTGGTATAAAAAATTATTTAAATTCTCTTGATTTGTTTGTTGAAACATTTAAAAACAAAGGTGGAAAAAATAAAAAAACAAAAAAAAATCCGGATGAAACCCCTGATGAAAATCCGGACAAAGACCCTGACAAAGACCCTGACGAAAATCCGGACGAAAATCCCGATGAAAAACCGGACGAAGACCCCGATGAAAAACCGGACGAAGACCCCGATGAAAATCCGGACAAAGACCCTGATAAAAATCCGGACGAAAACCCCGATGAAAATCCGGACAACCCAGTTGAAGGGTTTAAGTCAAATAATAAACGCAAAAAAAATAATAAACGCAAAAAAAATAATCAACGCGCCCCAATACAACAACCATTATTTACTATGTCATCAATACTTTTAAAAATGGGCGCCACAGAAAACGACATTAAAATAGTAAAAACAGTATTAGGCACTTTTTTTCATTTGTTTTTGGCATTTTATATGTCGTATTCATGGTATTTTAATTGGTTTGTAGATAAGCCAGACCCAAGCATAAAATCATATTTTGAATGGTTAGAAACAAATAATATTACAAATTTTTTATCGCAATATGCTGTATTGTTAATAGAAAAACTACATCAAATTTTGTTTAATTTTTTTCCTAACACGCTAAGTTTTATAAAGTATGTGTCAAATGAACATCTTGGAAACCGGTTTATATTTTTTACTATATTTGCAGCATGCTACAGTATTGTTCCTCCAATAATAGATAAAGTATTAACCGTTTTAACATCACTTCAACTTAAAGTATTAAATGTATTTTCAAATATTAAACGCGGTGCTAAACCAAAAGAAATTATAAAATCATTATTAGACGAGTTATTTAAATTAACAAATTCATTGTCCGGAAATAGTTTAACTCCACTAATGTCGTTTTTTTTTATTTCAATTTACATAAGCAATTTAGTATATGATGAGCGAAAAAGTTTTTTTAAAAACGCATTTAATGAAGTTCCTTCTTCTGTTGCCAAGTTTATGAGCGGAACTGTAATATATATAATTTGGTTGATATTTAAAGGTGCAATACTATTTATGCCTTCTATAAATGTTGCAACGTTTTTTACTACATTAATGTTTCTTTATTATTCATTTTTTCGAATGTGGATTAAAGGTGGTTCTATGTTTGATATAAATACAAGTATTAACATGTTTAATAGTAATGACACTGAAAAATCCTCATTTTATAAGGTGTTTTTTGATGAACGCCCTTTAACAGATACATTTGGAACTACTATAAACAATTTTGAAAAATTCGCAGCTTGGTGTGTGTATATGTTTCCTTATTTGTTTTTTGTTTTTGGATTATTGGGTCAAATGTTTTCTTTATATAATATTGATAATTTATATTTATTTATTGCAATATTAGTTGCCATGTTTTTGCTAATTATTACCCTAGTTACATATGCACTTAACACATTTGGATTTGCAAAAGTTGTAACAGAACAAGTAAAAACAGATGCAAAAACATTTTCTATAACAGAGTTGTTTAAAATTAACAATACTGATAATGCAGTTCCTTGGAAAAAACCTTGGGAACAATTACGTGAAAATGCAAAAATTATTATTGAAAAACAACAAACCAAAACATAATAGTGTAAAAATGATATAAACCTGTTATAAAATATATTTTATAACAAGATGCCAAAAAAACCGTCGCATACACCTGTTGTTAAAAAAAAATACTATCCGCTAGTTAGTGTTTGCACACCTACGTTTAATCGTCGACCTTTTTTCCAAACTACATTCCAATGCTTTAAAAATCAAACCTATCCAAAAGACCGCATGGAATGGATTATTGTAGATGATGGCACCGATAAAATAAAAGACCTTGTTCAAGCATCTGGTATCCCTCAAATTAAATATTTTGAAGTTGACGGAAAATTGGCATTAGGTGCAAAACGTAATTTAATGCATACCCATTGTAAAGGCTCTATTATTGTTTATATGGACGATGATGATTATTACCCGCCAGAACGTGTTGAACATGCGGTAGAAACTTTGCAAGGCGACCGCAAAGCCTTGTGTGCAGGCTCTTCTGAAATATATATTTATTTTAAACATATTTCACAAATGGTGCAATTTGGTCCTTATGGACCCAACCATGCCACTGCAGGCACCTTTGCGTTTAAAGCCGAAATGCTAAAGGAGTGTAAATACGATAACCATGCTGCATTAGCCGAAGAACGTTCATTTCTTAAAAATTATACAATTCCTTTTGTTCAACTTGACCCTATGAAAACTATATTGTGTTTTTCTCATGAACATAATACCTTTGATAAACGACGGTTGTTAGAAGCCGGATATAATGAAGTTATGAAACCTTCTAATAAAACGGTTGATGACTTTATTAAACTGCCGCATGAAAATGCTATTAAAAAATTCTTTATGGAAGATATTGACCAACTGTTGGCAAATTATGCCCCAGGCGAACCTAAAATGAAACCAGACGTTCTTAAACAAATTGACGAAATTATGGAAGAACGTAAAAAACAATTGCTTGAAGAACAAGGAAAAGCACAAAAAGTTTTCATGCAAGGCGCTGATGGCAAACAGGTTGAATTGTCAGCCCAGCAAATTATTGAAATTATACAGGGTCAACAAACCCAAATTATTGCATTACAATCTCGTGTTAAATTGCTTGAAAACATTGTTATTGGTTGCCCACAATGTATTGTAAAACTCGGCGACTCTTAAATGTTTTGCGCTTACGCTTTGGTTTGCCACCAAATTTGCGAAACGATTTGTTTGCGCCTAATTCTTCAATCACCATTTGTTTTTTTGTTTTCATTTCGCATACATTTTTTTTATGTCTACAACTATAATCTATTAATCCAATATTTACAATGCCTAGACTTTGAAAATATTGACAAATATCATTTAATTCAATGTCTTTATCTGTATCTATTGTTTCCACAGTATTGTTGTGAAATACGTTTGTCCCATTATCATCATGCATGTTAAACATTTGGTTCAAAGTAACCATGTCGTCCTTAATAAGTAAATTTAATAAGTGTGTTTCGCCTTCTGTTGCATCCGTATTTACAACTGCCAATACATAAATACCTGGGCATAATAAATTTTTAAAATTATAAAGTTTGTTTTTAATTGGCTTTATTACGTTGCATGATTGATTTCTGTATTTGTGGGCAAGCATAACTGTGTAGTCAGCAACAATATGGTCATTTGATATTTCGTCCAACTCTTTTATATATTTTGTTTTTACGCATCCCATTTCATTTATTACTTCGGTAAATGTGGATGGGTGAAAACGTAATGTGTTTTCTAACGTATTTGCAATAAACTCTGTTATTCCATCATCAGTATGTAACGTAACTATGCCAGAACCTGGGCTAAAATTATAAGATAATACATTTGTATCCGACATAATATTTGTATCCAAATCTGTTCCATCTCCATCAATGAAAATAATTACAAATGGTAACTTGGTTGGTTCTGTTTTATATATAAAACAATGAAACTTAAGTCTAAATAACAACATGTTTTCATAAATTTTTTGAATAAAATATTCAAGAATTTCTTTGTTGTCGCAATCGTTATAAATATCTTTTATAATACGCGACATAAAGTCTTTTTTTTTACGTTTTGCCGTAAACAATAAATTTATAAATCTGCGAACCAATTGTTTAATTTCATTTATTTTTGGGTTTGAAAAATGTGTATTTAACAGTTTGCATGCATATACTAATCCGTTTAAACAAGTTGCGTAACTACATTTTTCATAATTATTAATTAGCTGTTCAAAATAATTTTTCACTGACATCTATATAAAGATAACCAATTATAATTGTTTAACAAAATGACACCGCATTTTTTACGTTTATCAAATCGTATTATAAATACAAACACTATTCGCACTGTATGGCAAGACCCTGTTAAACAAAGTTATCATATTATGTTTACTGTGCAAGATTATTCTGGTAATTGGATGTTTGGTTCGGGAGTGCTATCAACTAGTGACCATGACGTTTTATACGAAAAAGACAAACACCCTAATGATTATGCTGTGCTTGATAAATGGTATAATTCTTTTACTTCTTAGTGCGCGTTTTTTTCTTTTCGCGACGTTTTTTTCCAGTTTTTTTTGTTTTTGAGGGTTCTCCGCCAAATGTTCTAAATTTTTTATGTGCACCAAGTTCGTCAATTATCATTTGTTTTTTCATTTTTGTTTCGCAAAAATCCTTTTTATATCTGCATGTATAATCTAATACTCCAATATTTGTAATATTTATACTGTTAAAATATGTGCAAATATCATTTAATGTAATATCAACATCATTTGTTATTACAGTTGATACGCCCAACCTTTCAATAATTTCATTTTTAAATATATCTATGCCATGCGTATCTGGCATTTTAAACAATCTATTAAAATCAACCATGTCGTCGTGTATAAGCAAATTAAATAACCGATATGATGCGTTTTCTATTTGCGAATTTACAACTGCTAACACGTATATACCAGGGCATAATAGCTGGTTAAAATTATATAATTTGTTTTTTATCGGTTTTATTAAGCTGAATGCATAGTTTTTATATTTTTCAGTTAATTCATATAGTTTTGTGTTGTCTTCTTTGTGATACATGTCCGTTAATGCTGCGCTATAGTTTAATGACAGTGTGTTGTCGGGTGGCGATATGTATTTTGATTTAATTGTGCCAATATTTTCTATAAACTCTGTAAACGTAGCAGGATGCGCGCGTAATGCATTTTGAAACGTTTCTAACAAATATATGTTGTCCGCATCATTAATCGGATAAGATATTAATCCGGGTGCTGCAGCCCAATTATATGATAATAAATTTGTTGTATTTTGAATTGGTTCATCTAATTCTTTTGCATGGCCGTCTATAAACAAAATAACATATGGCGCAGGTTGAGTGTTGGATTTGTAAAACACAGAACTATAATTTTGTCTGGTTACCAACATTGTTTCATATATTTTTTGTATTACGTATTCATGCATTTCTTTGTTTTTACATAGTCTAAATATTGCGTCAATAAATGTTGATGCATATGTATTGTTTTTATTGTAACGCAGACTAAAAAAATAATCAATAAATTCGCGCATATTGTTTTTTAAATTTTTTGCACGTTCAGTTGTTGGGTCTAAATTACAAAGCGCCAATATATATGTTAAATTTTTTGCCATATTTGGGTCTTTGTTTGAAGTAAAATAATGAATACGAGAGTCATATGTAAACATTTATATATACAAATAAAAAATTGATTTATTAAAGTTTTTTATTATATTTTTATATAAAATAAAATGTCAACACCATTGTCTCAATTATCTAAAAAAGATTTGTTTGATTTATGTCAAAAATACGAAATTAAACAGTATAAATACAAAAACAAAACTGAAATTGTAGCCATGTTACAACCTGTTATGCAATCCCCACAACCTGCTATGCAATCGCAACCTTATAACCCTGACCCAAGCCCTGACCCAATCCCTGACCCAAGCCCTAACCCTAATCCAATGCCTACGTTTATAGAAGTATGTGCTGGCGGCGGCGGACTAAGTGCTGGATTAATAAAATCAGGGTTTATTCCATTATTGTTAAACGATAACAATAAAGACTGTTGCAAAACCCTTAAACAAAACCATCCTGAAACAAATGTAGTTTGCGGATCTATGGCTGAAATAGATTTTACGCCTTATGTTGGAAAGGTTGACTTATTAACAGGCGGCGTGCCTTGCCAATCGTTTTCACAGGCAGGTTTGCGAAAAGGTCTTGAAGACCCGCGTGGCGATTTAATGATGAAGTTTATTGATATTGTTAACTTAACCAAACCAAAAGTATTTATGGTAGAAAACGTAAAAGGATTGCTGACACATGACGGTGGCAACACTATTAAAACTATTATTGAAACTATGTGTCAAAGTGGTGACTACACTGTTCAATACAAGTGCTTAGATGCGTCTAAATATGGTGTTCCGCAAAAAAGAGAACGTGTGTTTATTGTTGGCACATTAAAAACTTTGGGCACAACGTTTCAATATCCGACAGAAAATACGGTAAAAAAAGTGTTACGCGATGTTTTAACAGATGTTCCGCCATCAGATGGAGCAAAATATAGCGCCGACAAAATAGAGCTGTTTAAGTTGGTGCCTCAAGGGGGATGTTGGGTAAATTTGCCGGAAGATTTACAAAAACAATATTTGGGCAACAGCTTTTATTCAGGTGGTGGAAAACGCGGTATTTTACATAGGTTGTCTATGGATAAGCCCGCATTAACATTGTTGTGCACCCCATCACAAAAACAAACCGAGCGATGTCACCCAATAGAAAATCGTCCGCTTACTGTTCGTGAATATGCTAGAATTCAGTCGTTTGATGATGATTATGTATTTGTTGGTAGTATGAATTCACAATACAAACAAATTGGTAATGCAGTTCCAGTTGAACTTGCGCGACAAATGGGCATGTCCATAAAAAAAGTGTTGGTTTAAAAATGTTTGCCAACATTTTTTATTCATCTAAATCCAAGTCATCCACATCCTTTGTTTCCGTTTTTTTTACATTATGGTCTAAATAACGATACATCCGTTTTACGTCTAGCTTGTTTATTTCATAATTTTCAAAAAACGCCTCTACTTCATTTAATATAGTGGCGTCGTTTAAAAAATCCGCGTTTCTTTTTCCGTAATTTGTGCGAAATTCCTGAAAAAACGCTATTAAATCCTTTTTATCCATATCCATTTTTTGACATAAGTCATATATAAACTCTAAATTATTGTATTCGGTTGAGTATTTTGTTAATACCTTTGTAAATCTTATACTTTCGTCCGCTGGTTTTACCGGATTTTTTATTGTTTTATGAAATATACGATTGTTGTTAAAGGTTTTCATTAAACTGCTTATTTCATTAAATTGCCAAATTTGATTTTGAAACGTTATTCGGTCAATATAATCCGCATAACACATGTTTTCTAAAAATCGCATATAAAATGGTATTGACCCTGCTGGCAATGTATCAACAATATTTTCATGCCATAATAAAGACACAACAGTTCTGTCGGTTTCATTCATTAACATTAAGTGTTCATCCATTTTAAATGGACGTGTCAATAAAGACTTTGTTATTTTATTAGTATCCTCATTAAATGTTTTTATATTTAATATATTGTTTAATACTGTGTCGTTTATTAGAGATGGGTCTAATCGTTTTACAAATTCTAGTTTACGTAGGTCACCAGATGCATAATTGTTAATTAACGTATGTTTTTCATTTGACAATAAAGGAAATGTTTTTTCAATTAATTGCAACATTTGTGGTTGTGTTGGTGTTTTAATTTCAAACACATTACACACCTTCATTAATTCCTTTATTTTTTTATCAATATTGTAATTGCCAATGCATATTATTGGATTATTGGTTGAACTTTCTTGTTTCTGTTTTTTTGTTTTTTTTTGACGTATTAATTTTATAAGTGCATTTAATCCACCTTTATCGCCGCTATTCATACCATCTATTTCATCCATTACAATTGCTATTTTGCGAATTTTTTTGCGCATCATGTCTAATACGTTACATGATGATATATTATTACTTGTAATTGCATCTACAAAAGATTTATTACGCACATCTCCTGCGTCATAATGTATAATGTCATAATCCATTTCCTTTAAAATTTCTTTAATAAATGTTGTTTTGCCCACACCGGATGACCCATAAATATAAAATCCCTTTTTATAATTAACATTTTTATATTCTTTATCAAAATTACTTAGTATTTCTTTTATTGCGCTTGCTGTTTGTTCACGGTCTAATATATTATTTATCATTATTTAATATAAAATCGTATAATGTCTTTATTACAAGATAATTATATATATTTATTTGGTATATAAACGCATATACTTACAATATATTGCTTTTGTTTTAACAAAGACCGGTTATAAAAAACCCCCTGTTAAAATAATGTTTATATAAAACAAAGTTGATTTAATAATTATTTTTATGCGTATATAAAAATAATAATATTGGTATAATTATGCAAACAACTTAATATATTAAAGTTTATTTACCAAACGCACTAAAATCAGCTGTTATAGGTCTGTAATTCGACCCTTTTGATTGAAGCGCGCCGCCATAAGAGTATGCATCATATTGGCTTGTAGCAGGTGGATAGCCAGTATTATTGCGGTTATATCCTGTGCCTGCTCTTGCATATGACTGTTGATAACCAACACGGGTAGCGTTATCGTTTGTGCCAGATAACATGTTGCCCAGACCTGACCCTGCTGAATATAATAAATCCGCCGCAGTTCCTATTGTGCCTGATACTAAAGACCCTGCTGTGCCAATTGTTCCAGTAACTACATTTCCGGCTGTGCCAATTGCATTGTTTGCAACACCACCCACTGTTCCAACTGCGCTGCCAACTGTGCCAGCCACATTAGATACTGCTGACCCTGCCGATTGTCCAACAGATGCTAGTGCGGATGATGGTCCCGTAACTCCGCTTTGACCTTGGCCTTGACCTTGACCTTGGCTTTGACCTTGGCCTTGGCTTTGGATTTGACCAAATGCAAGCGAAGACCCGCCACTACTTTGGGTTCCACTGCCACCTTGTCCACCACATGAAGTGCAAACACCAGATTGTGCAGCAGGACATGATGGACATGATGGACACACAGGTGGAACAACTTGGGTTTTAAGCATATATTGCGACCATTTCATATACTCGTTCTCTAATTCACTAGTGTCGTCTTTTTTTGTTTCTGTTTTTTTTTCATCAGCAGTAGCATCCGGAGCCGGTGTTTGTGCAGAGCTTGCTTGTCCACCAGACGTAATTGGCGCATATACTGCTAATGACTGTGCAATTGATATTTCACCAGTTGTTGCATCATAAACATCATTTAAAACTAATATAACAGTGTCTACATTTCTTGACCAATAAACAACAGTGCGTTTTGTATTCGGTTCGCGAACAACATAGGCAAGACTTGCGGTATCTTGTAAAGTGGTTATTCCAGATGCTTCTGTGTGACCACTTACAGGCGCAGCAGTTGTATACTCATATGATGGTTTATCAGACGTTCCAATAATACCTGTTTTTCCATAATTTCGTTTATATACTTGAACTGTTTTTGGCGTAGCCGCAACCGGTGGCGTAGCTGCAGCATTTGCTGCAACGGCAGGTTTTACAATTAATAAATTGCCATTTAGTTTGTCATATAAAATGTTTTTCTTAATACGATACACAAGTTTATTGGAATTATCATAAAGCTCCTCTTTTACTTCTTTTCCATTACTTGCTTTATCGGTGTCACCAGCGTCGGGGTCTGCCCATGTTGATTGCAGTTCTCCAACAGACCATGCAGTAGCAGTATCGGAATCCGCCTTTTGATTGTCGTAAATTATAAGCCTGCTAATTTCATAACCCCCTGCACTAATTCCAGTAATTAACATAATAAAGGTTCGCTTGCCATAACTAACAGCAACTACTTGCTCTTTTATGTCACCGGAATTAATTTGTATGGTCACAGGGTCATTTAATGTGTCTAATGTAACACTCTTTATTATGTCGCCAACTTCTTTATTTACGTTGTCATATGTGTATACAAATTGCGTGCCATTGCGTTTAAACGCCTTTATTTGTCCTGTTATTTTAGGGTCTTTATCGGTTTCTTTTGTAAATGGAACTAAAAAGAAAATTCCATTCATATAATTGTAATAAATATCGTCTGTAATGCGTGTTGTATATTGGTATGTAGTTGAGTAATCTGAAAATTTGGAAAAAACATTGAAATTATTTCCCAAGCTCATAGAAAAACCTTCTTTCTTTATTGCCATTTGTGATAAAAACACTAAAATCAGTAATAATATTATAAACACCCATGTATGTTTTAATGACATCATTCTATACACTTCGCTACGAAAAAATTGATATATAAAATACTTTATATACCAACTAATAAAACTTTTATAACTATTATGCAAAAACCTATTAAGTTTAAATCAAATCCTGTGCCTCTGTTACCAGTATATAATGCATCGCATGCATTTGAAATTGGTATTGATGAAGCAGGTCGCGGACCCTTGTTTGGTCGCGTATACGTAGCCGCTGTTATTTTACCTAAAGAACTTGATAAATTTCATCACGAATGGATGCGCGATAGTAAACAAATTAAAAATCGCAATACTATGCAGGCATTGGCAACATATATTAAGGAACACGCACTATATTGGTCTGTTAAATATGGTGAAGCTGATGAAATAGACCGTGATAATATATTGGCTTGCACTATTAATAAAATGCATGAATGTGTGAATGAAATTGCTGAAAAAACATCTTTGGCAAATGGCTTTTTGTTAGTTGATGGTAACTATTTTAAACCATATATTAAATATAATAGCGTAAGCGAAACATTTGAAAGCATTAACCACGAAACGTTTGAAAAGGGTGATGGACGATTTTCAGCAATTGCTGCCGCATCTATTCTTGCTAAAAATGAACGTGATACTTGGATTGAACAACTATGTGAACAATATCCTGTGTTAAAAACAGTTTACTCATTAGACACCAACATGGGATATGGAACAAAAACGCACATGAATGCTATTGCAACATATGGTATTACTAAGTGGCACCGAACATCGTTTGTGCCTTGTAAAAATAAACCGTTAATTCAGTTAAATAATTTATAAAAACTGTTGTTTTTTAATTCTTCATAATTACAGGCCAAATCATCATAATATGTATATGCCAAAAATTTACATAAATCAAAATGTGTTTTGTTAAAAGGAGTTTCTATTTTTTTATATATAATATATGCATTATATAACGCATTAAATGCCCAAAAGTCGTCATTAATATAATAGTTTCGTAAATACATTACAAACCTTTCAAATTGGTCACCATATTCACTATAAAAAAACTGCTGGTTGTCGCAAAAATTAATAAAATCTAGCGCTAGTTCCATAATATAAAAATATGCATAATGTTTATAAATGGCTTCCGCTAGATTTTCAAATGACAAAGGGCGCATAATTAAAAGAAATGCAATTGATACTATTGTTGGTCGTTATATGCTAGATACACCTGGGCAGGGTCTTGATTTACCGTTTAATGCTGACCCACATTATCGTATACAAGGTTGGGGTGGGTCTGCACTTGGTAATTATACTAATTTAGTAGACGTAAATTCTGATTTACGTGGTCTTACACGTCCTGCCAATAAAGATTTACCATCATTAAATGATTACGCAAAATATGCTGTTAAACCAAACACCGAATTTTCTTTTAGTGCTGGACAAAAAGAAATTAACTATTTAACAGACGAAACACGTGCATCTAATCCTGCATGGATGTTAAAAGAAGCTGCCATAGGTGACACTCGATGGACTGCAACCCATATTAATCCCCAAGACTTAAGATATTTAAATAAACCTTTTTATGAAAACTTAAACACACGTATTTTAGAAAAAGATACATTTGATAAAAATAGAAGTCGCCGATAAATATTAACCGATAATATAATATTATGGAACTAGCTATACCACTTGTTGCTTTGGGAAGTTTATATATAGTGTCAAACCAGAAAAAACCAGAGGGGTTTTTACCAAATCTTGATATTCCTGATACAAATTATCCACCTCCGGCTGACCAATATACTGGCGAAACAGAGGTAACATCTCAGCTGGCAAAAACACATGCATATGATGGTCCATCTGCATATACAGATAAATATTTTCCATCAAGGTCAGATATGACATTAAGTGTTGGCACTCAAAATACTAATGCTGGTGGCAGCAAAATTACTGCACAAACATACACTAGTTTAGATGGTCGTGAGGTAGATGCCAGCTATTTTAATCATAACAACATGACGCCGTTTTTTGGCAGTAAATTGCGCGGACCCGTAAATCCAACCTCTAATGAATCTAAGTTGGATACCTATTTAGGAACAGGCTCTTTTCAAAAAAATAAAGAAGAACAAGCTCCAATGTTTAGTCCAAATGAAAAAGTTCAACACGCATATGGTGCGCCAAATATGAACGATTTTTATCAATCTAGAGTGGTGCCAAGTATGAATATGAATGGCATTAAACCCTTTCAAGAAGAACGTGAACGCCCTGGCTTATGCGGCGGCGACGATTTTGCTGGATATAATTCTGGTATGGGTTGCCGTGAAGCATGGATGCCACGTGGGGTAGATGAACTGCGTTCACTAAATAGGCAAAAAGCAACAGATACTATGTTACTTGGTCATGAAGGTCCTGCTGCAAGCCGTATTAAAAACGTTGGTGTAATTGGAACTGTGCAAAAAAACCGCCCAGATACAGCATTTGAATGGGGTCCCGAACGTTATTTTACTACCACTGGTGTTGGTAAAGCACAAACTGCACAGGCTATACCAATTGACCGATATGTTACGCGTCCTGAAACCAGTGTTGAATATGAAGGCATTAAAGGTGTTGCACAAGGATGCACAAAACCGCTTGACCCTGGGTCTATTTTGCCTAGTCATCGCACAGAAAACGGACCCACCCAAATTGGTGTTGCGAATTCTGTTGGACGCGCCTTTGCAACAGAAGGTGATTATGGTGCTAAGTCAACACAGGTTTATATGAATAACCGCACATATAACCAACAAGACGACGACGGGTATTTTGGTGCTATGAAAAGCGGTATTGGTGCTGTTGTTGCGCCTATATTAGAAATGCTGCGTCCGTCTCGTAAAGAAAACGTGGTTGGTAATATGCGCGTATATGGTGACGCTAAATCAGCTGTTGGACAAGGCTATTTATATAATCCAAATGATGCCCCAGCAGCAACTATGCGCGAAACTACTGAAAATGCGCCTATGCACTGGAACGTAAATCGTGGCCAAAGTAATAACGGATATTTATCTACGCCGTATCAATCCGTAGAGCAAAATCGCGATACTACCACACAGTCGTATATAGGCGGCGCTGGGTCTGTGCATTCCGCATTTCGCTCTTATGATGCCGAATTATCTTATGTGCCAAGTGATATGAAAAATATTACTGCCAAAGGTCGTATGGGCAATGGTAATATTGCCCTTTTTGATGGAAATATTAATTACCAAGGTAAACCAAAAGACTTGGATATGATTAATAATCGCGCCACTGTTCCAAAATTACCTGCACAAAACCGTTCATTGGAAACTTTTGGTTCTTTACAAACAAAGAGTGTTTCAGAAATGCGCGAAAATGACAGAAACGACCCAAATCTTTATGAAGTGCTTCGACAAAATCCATATGCACTACGTCGCTCTTATAATTCATAAACCTTGTTTTATTGTTTATAAAGGTAATTTATAAGTTGCAAAGGCAATTACCTAAGCTTATTTATGTGCCAACCCATCATTGCACCTTAGTGGGTCTGCATTGTAAAAGTGCAAAGACATAAAACAATAAATCCTATGTTTAAAACAAATAAATCCTATGTTTAAAACAAATATTTTTACAATTGCAACAGGTTGTTGTTGTGTGTTTACTTTTACTAATTTTGTGTTTAGAAAAATAGGTTATGCGCAAGGATTAGTATTTATAAAAAAATTGTATGGCGGTTACAACCATTTAATTGGAGAAGATATATTATTTGAACAATACGAATTTTTTTGTGCTTGCGCGAATAACGAATTAAGGTTAGCTAAAAATCTTTTAAGCAATTATTTGCATATTAATGTATCTGCAAATCAAGAAACCGCGTTTAGATGGGCTTGTTCAAGTGGAAATTTAAATGTAGCAAAATGGTTGTTAAGCATAAAGCCAGACATCAATGTGTCAATTGGTAATAATCATGCGTTTTTTATGGCGGCTTTATATGGTGACAATAAAGAACTTAAAGTAACAAGGTGGTTATTGTCTATAAAGCCAGACATAATAAACTCTAATATTATAGATAATTTAATAACATTTTCAGTTTTTAAGCGTAAACCAGAAATTATTAAATTAATAATTGAAAAAAACCCAAATGTTAATTTAACTAATGTTTTTATTGAGGCATGTAATCGAAAGTGTAATATATCAAAACATATTATACAATCAACAAATATTTTTAAATATTCTGTAAAAAATAATTGCATAACCAATAATTGTGAGTTTTATGTTTTAGTTTATATTTTTAAAAAAACAAACAACTTAAACAAATTAAGTTTATGGAATTTTGCAAAAATGGTTGTAAAATTATGCACTTAACCTTAATTTTCAACCGCAAATGCAGTTGCGCGTCTGTCAGCCTTAGCATTTTCCTTATACAGTTCAGCAAAATCCATAACATTATCTGGGTCTAATCTTGTATTTAACGCAGCAAGCGCAGCGCTTATTTTTACGTCGTCGTCGTGATACCGTTTTGTTCCGTCTGGCCAAAAAAGCGCGTCATCTAACCACAGAATGCGTTGAAATCTGTCCGGATTATCTAACCATACCCTTAGTATGGTTTTTGGTTGGTTTAAAACCTTTGATTTAAACTCATCTCTATCGTGAGACATAGTATATGCTTTTGCAAACCTGTCAACTACATTAAAATAATCGCGTTGCCCTTCATTAAATAATGTTTTTTTAATAAGCAGTTTTAAATCACCATGCGACAATGATTCATTCCAAGTATCCATGCGCTCTTCGCGTCTATCTGGATCCATATTATACTTTGTAGACATAATGGTTTCAAACTGGTTTTTGTAAATTGGGGAAGCCGGTTTGATTGTTTTTTTTCTTAAACGCTGTGTGCGTTTTGCCTTTTTACTTTTACGAAAAAAACGGGTAACCATGTTATATATTATAACATGTCTAAGTTTTTCTAAACTTTTGCACTCTTAAAGTAATTTGCTTTGCAAATTACGACGCTTTCCCAAAGGGAAAGCTAACCGCCGATACCAACGCTGCGCGTTGGAAACCTGAAATCGCCAATACGGCGATTTCTCGGATTTTGCGGTTGGCAAAATGGTAGCCGCATTGCGGCTACCTATATTTTAGCCTCCCGACCTAAAATGTGTTTTTATTAGTGACAAAGGCCACCGTATGTGGCCGACGGTCGCCCGCAAAGCGGGCTTAGTGACAGTTACTTCGCGGTTTACTCTGTTAATAATCTTGGAACACAATTAATTGTTTGCAACTCTTGTGCCAACAACTTAAACGCATATGGTATTTCCACATATGCAAAGTCGGTTGTATTACCGCATGTGCCGCACATATGAACCGTATAATTTGTTTTGTGCACAGTAAACCCTTTGTCATTGTATTGCGCAATTAATCCACATTTTTTACAAACATGCACACTATATTTGTCCGACACGTCATACAAACGTTCTCTGCAAAATCGGCTCATACCATGTGCTAACAACCCGTCTTTCTCCATTTCACCCATTCTAAATCCACCGTCGCGCGCACGGCCTTCTGCAGGTTGACGTGTTAAATTTACCATGGGACCAATGGATCTGCTGTGTTGTTTGTCATTTACCATGTGCTTCAGTCGCTGGTAAAATACGGGTCCGATAAAGATATTTGTATCAAATTGTTCTCCAGTAAGTCCGTTATACATAACTTCGTTGCCATAACTTTCGTATCCCACTTTTTGCAACTCGTTTGCAATCGTTTTTACATCCAATTCACCAAAACTGGTTCCATCACCAAACATGCCCAGTTCTACTAATACCTTGCCTAATATGGTTTCTTTAAGTTGTCCAATAGTCATTCGACTAGGGATTGCGTGTGGGTTTATAATAATGTCAGGGCGAAGCCCGTCCTTCGTAAACGGCATGTCGCACTCTGGAATAATGTTTCCGACCGTACCTTTCTGACCTATAAATAGAAATAGAAATATAAAATAAATGTTAGTAATAAATAAATACATTAATAATTAAAATATATGAATTAACTTACCATGCCTGCTGCTGTTTCCAGTAAATGAGCAACGTCCATTTCTGCGAACCAAAAATACCTCCGAAGGAACTCTTAAACAATATACTTTTCCATTAAACCGCTTTCCATATTTTACGTTACATTGAGATGTTTCAATTTTCATATTGTTAGCGTTATATATTACCATATCAATGGTTTTGTTTATAAATTTGTTTGCAGGTTCTAACACAAACCCGTCTCCAAAATTTGCATACAAACGGTGATTTGTTGTAATATATTGACTAATTTTATCAGTCTCTATTTCACACATTTCTCCTTCATGGTCAAACTCTAAAATTTCAAGCGGAATAACATATTCCAATGTTGATGTTTCGCGATTAAGTTGTGCAACCTTATCAGTTGGCATAACATTACAAATTTTAACCCACCCACGATTTTGAGTAAGAACATCATGGTCGTCTGTCATACAAAATTTATCGCCAAAAACCGGTTTACGCAGTATACGTGCCCTAACTTTGGCAGTATTGTATCCTTCACCATTGCGCCCAACATAATTTTTATCTACATACGTTTCTTCGTGTGTTCTATAGCACTTGCTTTGGTCTTCAAACTTAATAACCTTTGTAGGGTCATTGCGATTTTCTTTAATATGCAAAACCTTTGCCATAATAACGTCGCGGTCACGTATCATTTCGTTTTCGGGCATAAACCCATCTTGACCAATACGCTCATAATTACCATATTTAATACCCTTTGTTTTTGCAGGGTCTGGTTTACATCTTGATACAAATCGCGTAATGTTTTTGTCTTCGTCTTTTTCTGTGTGATAAATGGTTGTCAAAAACATTCCGCGGTCAATAGACCCGCGATTAATCAACACACTATCCTCCTGATTATATCCGGTATGTGACATAATCGCAACATGAATTTGTTGTCCAGAAGGGATTTTTACCAAATCCAGCCAATTCATAAGTCGTGTGTCAACTAACGGACGCGATGGATACGTAAGCACGTAAGCGGTTTTGTCAAATCGTTTGTCAAAATTTGTTGCATACATACCCATTGCCTGCTTGCCTTGTGCTGATTGATATGTGTTTCTTGGCGCCTGATTATGTTCAGGAAAAGGAATACATGACGCCAAAACACCAAATATAGTGCTAGGGTGAATTTCAGAGTGTGTGTAATTTACATTTTGGTTTTGGTGCACATAACCGTCCTTTGATTTTAGTGCAATCATTGCCAGATTTTGTTCATCGGGGTCAATATATTCTATTACTGAATTTTCTAGTTTGGTATTTGTTAACAGGTCGTTCCAACAAAGTTTTCCATTTGCAACATCGTCAATAATTTCTTGAGTAATAAGTGCGCGACCATCTTTAACCCGCAACAAGGGTCGTGTCATACGACCTGCATCATTACAAATACGTATTTCCATTGTTTTAGTGTCAAACGTAACAGATGTATATATATTCATTATACCGCGATACTTTTTTTCCTTCATGTCTTGATACAATTCAAGGGGCGTTTCTGTTACGCCTAGCCAACATCCGTTTACAAACACTTTTACCTTGCCATGTAAATCAGCCGGTTTTGCGTTATTTACAGAAGCAATAAATGGTTGCACGTATGTGTAAAGTGATGTGCTGTTGGTGCTAATAGTAAGGTGCGTAAGTTGACTAATGTTTTTAACTAGGCCAATGGATTGACCCTCTGGTGTTTCTGCTGGGCACAAATACCCCCATGTAGTGCCGTGCAATTTGCGCGGGTCAATTAATTCGCCACTTTTATCAATAGGTGTATTTACGCGACGCATATGCGACAAAGTAGCCGCCGTAGTAAGTCGGTTTACAACTTGTGCAACACCAACCTTACTGCTATTACTTTGTTTAATACTAAAATCGCCGGTGCTTAGTGCGCGGTTAATGCCGGTTTCAATGGTAGTAGATTTAATAAACTTGCATATATTGGACGGATTAATAATATTTTCATAGTCATTATTGGATTTCCAAGAACCGCTGTTAATTTCCTTTATTACATTTTTTTGCATTTCTTTTACCAACTTGTTAAAATAATTGCGAAACAAATTATTTAATAATGTGCCAGTCATATCAATGCGTTTATTTACATATGAATCACGGTCAGTTGCAGGCGCTTGTCCAAGCGCAACCTTAATTAATTTGTTTGTCATATATCCTAAGAAATACAGTTTTTGCTGCGGAGTTTGACAGTGCGGAAATAAGTCATTGTTTAGCACTTCAATTGCAAAGTCGCGTTTCTTTCTTGAACCGGCTTCCTTTTCCATGTTTATAGGCGTATAAGCAACATATGAAGTAATATGCCGCAACGCATCCTCTTTTGTCATGTATTTATTGGATTCAATAATAGACGCATGCAAAAATTTTAACATAGCGGCGTCCTCCAAATTAAGCATAATATACATGCAAATTTCTTTATCCGATGTTACTCCCAATGCGCGAAACACAACAAACAAATCAATGGCTTCGCGAACGCGTGGAATTACAATTTTAAGGGGGTGTCCATATCCATTGTTTTTACTAGCAACCTCTATTTCAACTTGTTTTGGTGAAATGCATTTATAATCAGGAACCGATTTAATTTCCGCATACCAAATACATCGCGACGCATTTTTACCGTCGTAGCAATAAACAATGTTTTGGGCGGCACGTTCTTGTTGAAGAACCGTTTTCTCAGAGCCTTTAATAATAAAGTATCCACCATGGTCAAACTCGCATTCCCCCAAATCAACAGAATTAATATGGGAATTCTGTGTAAGAACGCAAATTGACGATTTTACCATAATAGGCATTTTTCCAATGTTTATTTTTGGCAGGGTTTTTGTAACAACACGGGTATGTTCCATGTCTTCAGTATCTTTAATAATATATTCAATCTTTGCATCAACAGTCATATTAGAGGCATACGTAAAATTTCGAATTTTTGCCTCCATTGGCAACATAGTTTTTGTTGCGCCGTTATTTTCATAAATTTGTGGAGGATATATTTTTAAATTGTCAAATACTACTTTAACTTCTAACGTATATGCACCTTTGCTTTGCACAAAATCTTTGTCTGACCTTATAAAAACAGGATTAAACATGTCAATAGTTTTTTTAATATCGTGATTTACAAAATGGTTATATGATTCAAGCTGATGCCTAACCAAACGCGATGAGTGTTGGCCACTAAAATACGACTCAATGATTTTAAAGGCTTCTGTGTTATAGTTTTTGATATGGTCAAGAACGCCCTTTCCATCAAGTGTATCTGTGTTTGCTAACGCTGCTGCCTTTTGTTCATCTACTATAACCTGTTCTAAACATTTTGTCTCTTCGTTCTTAGCAGCAACGGCAACAGCACGCTTAGTAGTCTTCTTAGTAGGTTGCATTTTAATTTAAATATTTGCTAATAGGTTGCAATCGGATTGTTTTTAAGTCGTTTTAAAAACTGTTTTAGCAAATCAATTTTTTTTGGTGTGGTTGGTGAAATAACCGTTATAATAAAATATGTATTTATTATAACTAAAACGCAATATGTCGTTTATGTCGCAACAACGATTAAATATTGTTTTTAAACAAATACCTTCTGTAATTACAATGCCTGATCAATCAAATTTACTTATAATGTTAAATTTTGATAATAGTGCTACAAACGTTGGAACACTTGCTGGTAATATTATTTATTACAATACCAATTCATATAACAACTTTACCGGTGGTGAACTATCTGCTACATATAAGTATGCAACCAGTGAAAGCAAAAATGCTGTTGGGTTTTTGTTGTCTTCGTTGCAAATTGTTAATACCACTGGAACACCCGGAAAAACTCTGTATGTAGGGTATTTAAACGTTGGTAATGGCAACGCATTTAAGTGGCCAACTAATAGCACAAAAGGTTCATCATACTCGTTTTGGTTTAAGTTGACAGACATAAATATAGCTAGTGGAACTTATCCATCATTATGGCGGTATCGGTGTGAAGGAAACCCTAGTAATGGTGGTGCTATTGGTGTAGGGTTTACTCCAACCGGAACAAGTATTAATAAAATGTATTTTACGTTTGGCGTTAGCGCAAACGGTGTTGAAAATGTGGTTGGTATAACAAAAGGCACAATGGAAAGTACATATGACGTTAGTTTTACTGGAAAATGGAACCATGCTGCATTATCAGTTACGTTAGGCGGCGCATGGACGCTTGTAATTAATGGTAAAAAATATGCATCTGATATTAGTGCAACAACCTCAGCTAGTTTAACTTCTTTAAATAACACTGCAACTCCAATAGTGTTTGGCGTAGATACATTAACCATTTATCCAAGATGGAGCGGATATTTAGATTGTTTTCGTGTATACGATGTTGCATTATTGGAAGCCCAAATGAAATACTTATATAACCAAGGTATATAAAAATTATAGGCTATATTTTCAAAAACACATATGCAAAAAATATCCAAAGAAAAATGTGGTTCGTTTCAATCTTATTTGCGCCGTTATCAACAAAAATCCTATTTAAATTACAACGAAATATCGCATTTAATGTTGCTTACGTCGTTTCATAATTATTATGAACAACCTTTGTTTCAAACTTTGCCTATTGAAAAGGAAACACAACAAGATATAGTTAACCAGCAACTAATGCCACCGCCTAAACAAAAAATAGAAATAAATGCCAAATTAAACACTGTTTCTGACATTCTTTCTTTATTAGATGCACATCCGCTTAGTGAAAATACAATTTATTCAATTAACCTAGAGATGTTACACAGTATTCGCCCAGAACTAGAGCAACTTAATGCTATGGTTGGTATGAAATCATTAAAGGCTGCCATATTAGACCAACTTCTTTTTTACATACAAGGATTTAACGGTAGTCAAGATTTTAAACACACGGTTTTGTATGGACCGCCAGGAACCGGAAAAACAGAAATTGCCAAAATTATTGGAAAAATGTATTCAAAACTTGGTGTTATTAAAAAACCAACCCAAGAACAAATTTCAAACATAAAAACAACACCTGCATCAGAAGCATTATCCACATTGTTTTCATGCAAACCGATTTCAAACGTTGGAACCACTGCTTTTAAAAAAATTACTAGAGCTGATATGGTAGCAGGATATGTTGGACAAACTGCGCTTAAAACAAAGGCGCTTATTCAAGAATGTTTGGGCGGTGTTATTTTTTTAGATGAGGCATATTCACTTGGAGGAAAAGAAGACGGTGATATATTTTCAAAAGAATGCGTAGATACTTTATGCGAATCGCTTAGTAACTATAAAGAAAATTTAATGTTTATTATTGCAGGATATGAAAAAGAACTAAAAACTAATTTTTTTAACATGAACCCAGGACTGGATTCGCGTTTTGTTTGGCGGTTTAAAATAGATGATTATAGTGCAAATGATTTATGGGACATTTTTACGCTTATGGTTAAAAAAGACCCGCAATGGAAAATAGATACTGAATTGGAAAAATCCGGACAACAATGGTTTAAAACGCATTTTAATAAATTTCCTTGTTTCGGTCGCGACGTCGAAACATTTTTATTTAAAACAAAAATTGCACACAGCAGACGTGTGTATGGAGAGCCGCAAGAAAAAAAAGGAGTGCTTACGTTAACTGATTTAAACACTGGTTTAGAAAAATTCTATTCAAAAGATGTTGCCTTAGAAAAATTGGAAAAACAACGGATGTTAAATTCTTTGTATGCCTAGTTTTTAGCCACGTTTAACATACAGTTATTCAATTGTATGTTAAATTATAGACAACAATAATGTCTGATGAGAAAAAACAAATATTTATTGATGCCAATTTATTTAATCCGGGGGCATATACCGGAGGAAAAACAAAAAAACGCAAGGAAAAGCCAGATAAACCTTTAAAAATAAAAACGCCAAAAACTCTTTCTGTGAAATCTCAGCGTCAACAATTTTTAAAAAAGTTGCGTGAAAAACAAGAACAGCAATATATTTCTTTGTTTGCAAATGAAAAGCCTATTCCAAAAACTACTTCCCATAAAGATGAAGATGCTTTTATGTCAGATTTTGATAAGTCGCTTATGTTTATGAATAAGGTTGCAGAGGCTGCACCAACACCACCGTCGTTATCCAATAATCAAACTTTGCGTAATCGCAATGCATTGCTTTCTGTAGAACCGCCAAAATATGGTTGTTTAAAAGGCGGAACCCTACCTACAAAACGTTCATTTACGCAGCGTTTGTCCCAGCCTTTACAACAGCCTTTGTCCCAGCCTTTGTCCCAGCCTTTGTCCCAGCCTTTGTCCCAGCCTTTACAAAACGCACAACTTCAACCACAGCAACCGCTTATTCCAGTAACATTGTCTAATGACGCTTGTGTAGTGGGTCGCTTACGCTCCCCAGAGGAATTGCAACTTCTTCGTAAAATACATGAAGAAAAACAAGAAGCACTAAAGCCTAAGCCAAAAATTGTTCAAAAACGTATAAAAAAATTAGTTCGAAGAACATTTCAAGTTGGAAAAAATAAACACAAACCGGTAGTTAGTGTGTTGCTTCCAAATAAAACAATACGAAACCGTATATCTTCTAAAACTTACGCGATAAAAACAACACCAATTAGTGATGTTCGAAAATACCTTATAAAACATGGATTTATTAAAGTCGGCTCTACTGCTCCATCGGACGTTTTACGAAAAATGTATGAAAGCTTGGTTTTAATTGACGGTGATGTTAAAAATCATAACCCCGACAACCTTCTTTTTAATTTTTTTCAAGAGTCAAAATCTATGGCGAAGTAAACATAAAAATGTTGGTTAATATATAAATGTTTATATTACAGGATTTTAAGGCGGTTTTAACAGAAGATATGTATAATAAATTTATAACAAAGCATATTACCACAGTAAATGCAAATGAAGTAATCATTGTATTAACAAATCATGTTAAATGGTATGATTTTCTAAAACCAAAAGTAAGCATAAGTATACGCATAGACAATGCAGGTGAAATTATAATAGAGTTAATTCACAAATATTTTATAAAATCTCGGTTGGGTGTTGGATTTAATTTGTATAGCTGTCCAAAATCAGTAATACAAGATTGTTCTTATTTTTTAGACACATTTCCATTTCCATTAACCCATGAATGGGAATTTAAAAAAGGGTTTCGTGGGTTTTATTATCAATATTGGATTGCAAAGGATAAAAAATTATATTACAATAAAGAAAATAGTGCACTACTTATTTATTGGATTGCGCGGTTTATTTAAACCTTTGCACTTTTCCGAAGGCCGGCCTTTGGAAAGACACCGACCTACCATCGCCGCCATAAGGTGCGTCGCGCTAGCGCGCTCCGATAGGCGGCGATGAGCTCCCTTGGGAGCTCCAAGTGGACGCACTGCGTGCGTCATTGCGCCATGAGGTCGGCGTTTAAAATGTGCAAAGGTGTAAAACTTTATAATTCCCATTCTTTTTTTATAAACTCATAAACGCCTATTCCGGTAATTTGTGTTTCATGCGAATTTATTAATGTAATATTATATTTATTACAAAACTCTAATAACAATTTAATTTGGGTTTTAAGCGTTTCTTTGCGTGCCATAAAATTAATCATATCATTTGGTGAAACTGTTCTTGGCGATAGCACAAAACTATATTCAGTTGGTGTGGATAACCCATTAAACACTATTTGTATTCCAAGTTGACATATTAATCCAATGTTTAATTTTTTAAAATTTTTTAGTTTTATAAGTCCGTCTAACAATATTAACGCTGGCATTTGCGATGAACCGTAAAGATTTACACCATTGAAGATTTAAATCCGCACCTTAAAAGTATTTTAGAAAAAACTACTTAAAGACACAACATATATTAATATGTCCTTGGGTGTATCCTCATTTGGACATTTCAGGGATTTACCAGTATCATTCTGGATGAAGAAATCGGTTTAATCAACCCATACATTTAGTATGCCTACCCAAAATTTACACGGAATTGATTATGTCCAACCTTTAAGGTGCCATTTTAAATCTTCAAGGGTGTAAAAGTAAGTCATCAAATACCATGTCCTTGTGTAAAAATAATGGAATTCCTTGGTAGCTGCATTTTCCAATAAATATATAACCAAACATTAACCTTTCAACACAATCTTTATGGGTCTTTTCTAACAAACGCAGTTCAAGATTGTCATTCGCTTTTTCAACTTCGCCAACCAGTTCTGTCTTAATGCGATTTACGTTATCCATCATCATTGGGTGCCAAACATCAGTAAAGTCTGTGATGCGTCGTTCCAACGCTTGATGCAATATTTTATTTTCGGATTGCAATGCATTTATTCGCTGCTCTAACATATAATTTTTCTGTTCAATAAATAACAATCTTTGCTCCAGACTTTGAACAAAACTGGCAAACTTTTCTTCTGAAACGGATTTCGCAAACATTGTTTAAATGTTAAGTTAATTTGTTTAACTTAACAAATTGGGGCATAAAATGCGTTCAATTTTATTACAAAAAATGTGTTGTAAATACAACGTTATGGAAATCAAACACGATGATAAAACGGTTACTCTTAATTCAAACTCTGTTGTAATTTTAGTTTCAGACAAAGCAATTGATGTTGTTCAACCTAATCCAAACATATCATGTTTACAGAAGTTATTAATCTTTGCAATTTTTGTATGCATTGGTGGAATAACTTTTGCAGCTATTATTTATTTTAAGTTATTGTAACAAAAAGCACAAAAAATTGATTTATTAATTTGGTATTAAATTAATAAACAAAAACCAACATACACTTTACTTATATAAACAATGGAAAAGAAGCTTAATCTCAAATCGGAACAATATTTTACCCAATTTAAGGATTTGGTAAGACAACGTGCAATTGACCTTCAATTTAAAGAACTAGAAAAAATAAATGAGCTGCTTGAATATGTTTATGAATATGAGCGACTAATATTTACTAAGGAAGACCTTTCAAAACGCAAACGAGTAAAAAACACAATACCTATGGAAAATCGTTGCAACGCAAAACGCGCAAACAATGAACAATGCACGCGCAAACGAAAAGAAGGAAGTGAATATTGTGGAACTCATTGTAAAACTGGCATTTTGCAAGATGAAACACAAGAAATGTGCAATGATTGCACAAAACCAGTTGACGTAGTTGCGCGCAGCATATCTGGTGTAATATATTACATTGATAAATTTCTTAATGTGTATAAAACGTCTGATATATTAGAAGGCAAGGTAAATCCAACAATTATAGCAAAAGCAAAGGTTGCAAATGGTGTATTTAGCATTCCATCTCTTGGTTTAGGCGTGTAGTATCTTTAGTCCGCTTTAATGCAATAGTTTCTTTAATAACTTCTTGACGGTTATTCATAATAAAATTATTTACAGCTAATGCTTGAGAAATATCGCCGTCGTAAAATTTTGATAAAAGTCCTAACAATGTTTTTTTTGTAATTGGTGCTTTAGACACACGTGTTACATGTGCTAAACGCCCATTTGGAACGTCTACGCCATCTAATTCATTATTTTTCATAATTTCCAACAACAACAATGTTTTTTGCTGTTGCTTTGTTTTACGCATTTTTAGTTCTTTTTGCAGTTCTTTAATTTCATTATCTAATTGTATCCATTCACGTATATTTTGTATAAGTTCTTTGCCTTGCTGCGAAGCCATTATATTAATAATTAATAAAAATATATATTTATACCGGTTAAATATATATATATTATATCTATGTTTGGCAAAATAAGTAAAAATAACTCAACCATTTATCAACAACCTCAACATCAACCTTTACAACAATCCATGTTTATGGGATTTTATAGAAAACCATTGCCAATGGCATTGCCATTGCTTAAACCAAAGTCGGCTACATTGGCTAACCAGTATGCACCATCAGATGGTAATAAAATGCGTTGGGGCAAACCAACATGGCATTTTTTTCATACATTGGCTTATAAAATAAAGGCGGAATCATTTGCTATAATACGTGAACAAACGTTACAAATTATAATGCATATATGCGCATCCCTTCCTTGTCCAATGTGTTCTGAACATGCAACCAATTATCTTAAAAAAGTTAATTTTAATGCAATCCGGACAAAGGATGACTTAATAGATATGTTTTATGTATTTCATAACACAGTAAACGCTCGAAAAAATTATAAACAATTTAACAAAGAAGATATGCATTCTGTATATGCAAATGCATCGCCAATTGATGCATATAATAATTTTATGCGGTTTTATATTGATAAACAAAAGGGGTTTCGATTAATGGCTGACAATATGGTGCGAAATCAAAATTTGCTAATGATAAAAAATTGGTTTCAAGCATTACAACCGCATTTAGCTAATTAACGTGCCATCGGTTTGCAGTTTGCATTGATATTTTGTTTTTTCACTGTTTAGTCCGCATTTGTCGGAAGATGATACCCCAGGTTTGTAATGATTGTTAGTTCCAATCATTACTGGCCATAAAGCACCCCAAACAATACCTGTAACTAATGAAAGTGCAATAAGAATTGCTGGAATTCCGCATGCGTTAAATATGCGATATATGTCAGCCACTAACAAACCAGTTATTCCTAAAAATAGTATAACATTGTTTATTGAATTCCATAATTTGTGTTTACTAAACACATAACCAAAATAAGTTCCTAAATAGGCATAAATAAATACGCTTAATGGTGTTTTTATTATTTGGCCAAAAATAGGTTTTCCGTAACATTTTAAAAGGGTTTCGTCATTAATGCTGCTAATGCTTGTAAAATTTTCGAATATTTTTTCACCGAAAATTGGTATAATTAATCCAAACAGAGAGCCAATGAACAGAAGAAGAGCAGAAACAGAAGAAGCAAAAATAGCAGAAAAAGCAAAAAAAGAAATAAGTAAAAAATGAAACATAATAAGTGTTTTGTGTGTGTGTGTTGGTTATAATATATAGGGGAAAGTATT
>JACCDT010887666.1_pt1 | contig 67098 bp, 42 predicted proteins | sample 7446291 | NCBI WGS metagenome assembly JACCDT01 (sample SAMN15323446, study PRJNA562643) | freshwater metagenome | isolation source: river surface water | place: USA:Blue River Watershed | collected 2017-08-17 | reverse complement strand
ACTGATATTATCTCATGGTGATATGTATATTATGTCAGATAAGGCTGTAGGACACGATTGGAAACGTTCATCTATTTACACATTAAGACACGGTGCAGGCCCTAAGCATTTAATTGGACTTGAAAATACTAAGGGAAAAATAAAACAGGAATATGAATCAAAAACAGAAACTAAAAAAAAAGCAACAAATAAAAACTCAAAATAAAGAAATAGAAGTTTAATTTAAAATTTATAAAGCCAAATTATACTTACCAAGTGACTCCAAACTTGGTCTTGAGTTATAAATAGTGTTTTTGGTTTCAAGTAATGCCAAAGTTATTATTTTTTTAATTTCGCCACAACCCATGATACCAGATTTAAATGCATTTTTAATCTCATTTAATTTCAAATCATCTGGTTCAAAGTAAGTTAGATATTGATAGCTAATATCAATATCTGGATTACCCCCATATAGTTTATGGGCTTTTAATGTTCCATCACCCCCTCCACCTGAAAATGCATGGGTTTTTATTTTTTTAGTTATGACATCATCAGAATCAGATAAAAATAATGATGTATCTGCACCAACCGATGAACTCATTTTTCCTGCAACTCCTGTGAGTGGTGGAATAAACTTTGAAATTATCGAGCATGGTTTCAGCAATTTCATTTTGCTTGCAATGTCACGAGCGAAGCGAAAATATGGATCTTGGTCAATTGCATAAGCAATAAGACAATACGCAGGCTTGGTAAAAAACTCTGGAAAAGCCTGTGAGAATGCAGAAGCAGTTTGGTAGTAAACCCAATCATAACATCCCACATTTAATTCATCAGTAAAACCAAAAATTTGTTTAAGCGTTTTAATACTGGACATTTTTTTCATATGAGTAACAAATAGTTCATAATTCCAGTTAATTTGACGTCTTTTTAAATTTGAAAATACAAAAGTTTTTTCTGGATTAAAACCAACAGCCAATATATCTTGAACGTTACTTACTGTATATTTTCTAATTTGCTCGTAAGACAAGTCTTTAAAGTAGAACTTTTCATCATCCGCAATTTGAATTATAACAATACAATTAAATACATCTTGTAACCATTTGGTAAATATAAATGGAATTAAATGACCAAAATGTAGCGAATCAGATGTTGGGCCACGTCCTGTGTATATAAATACAGGTTCAGATTTTTCATATGCATCTAGAAATTTATCTAAGTCGCGATGTGAAAAAAAAATACCCCGTCTTATCCAAGGGTGAACAGGTTGCCCAGTAACTTGGACAAATCTGTCAATTAGTTTTTGGTCGATAGGAGTAGTACCAAACTCTTGAACTAATTTATCGTAATTAATTTTCCCAGTTACTTGGGTTACGTCAACAGTAAAATCTTCTTGTTTTTCCATTGGGTTATTATTAATTTAACATAAAATTAATAACAATCAATTTTTTTAAACATCTATTTCCATATTTGTTTTCTTGTTTTTAATTTTATTACTAGCAGTTGGTTTAACATCAACAGCCAATGAATAAAAATCACTCAAGGGCATTATATGATTAGAATAAAATCTATTACAAATTTCAAGACGAGCATAATGGGCTTCTTCAATTGTGTTAGCTAAGATAATATAACTTATATCTAATTTCATAGACTTTTGACCAGGTCTATCTAAACGACCCTTCATTTGAGGCAACTTGTCTGGTTCCGGTGGTCGGGATAAAATATGATTAAACCCAATTAAATCATTTAGTCCATATGTACCGTTTGCATAAGAAACTACCACATGTGTTTTACTAATATCAGGGTACAAACCAACATCTTCTAATTGTGAAATTGTTTCTGCTTCTTTTTTACTGGATGCATAAATAAGTAACTTTGCTTTACCATTGGCTTTTGATATTTCTCTAATATACTCTGCAAAAATTTCAATATAGTTTACAGTGTCTCGAATATATTGGTTTAATTTAATGTATTTTTGTTCATTTGATATATCTAATTGATTAATTTGGTTATAACCTGAATAAAATGTATTTTTAAGTTGTTTTTTACATGTGGATTCAACCCATGTTCTTTTTGTTTCAGGTAAATTTACTTTAATTGAATCATATAAAATTGTATCTAGATAATCTTTAGTTTCAGGTAACTTGGTATTTAACATTTTTAACATGTACAGTAATTTATCAAATCGTGTTCTAAAAAATGTTGCACTTAATAATAATACTCCGAATTGCGAATTTACAACTTGTTTCCATGCTTCCATTGTTTGTAATGCTTCTTTATTTTGAACAGTTAAACACTCATCTATTATTACAAATAACCAATCGAATCTAAGAGGGTGTTCGCGATTTCTTCCCATAGTTGTTATGTATATATTTAAAGTATTAGATAAATACTTTCCATTTGTTGTACCATCGGGATTTTGTGTTAACCAATTAAGACCTTCAAAATGTTTTACAATTTCATCTGTCCATGTTTTATATAGTTTTTCTGTCGGTAATAACACAAGTATTTTATTTGAAGTTAAACATTTAAACCCAGATAGTTTTACCACAGTGGCAAGTGCGGTAAGAGTTTTACCAGCTCCAACATTTGATGCATCACCAAAACCTCTTTTACCTTCACTTATATTACTAATAATAAAAGATGATGTTTGTTCTTGATGTGTCCATAAGTTAGTTTTATTTTTAATAATCCCATCTAATTTATAAGTTTTATTGGATCCAATAGCTTTCTTAATATCATTAATCATAATTGGGAAATGTGGGTTTAATAAGCACATATGATATTTAAGTTCACCTGATATTTTTAAAGCACCAGGGTAACAATAATGAAGTAAATTTAAAATAGACCAGAATTTTCCTTCCAAATAATAATCAACACCCTGGTCAATTTTTTCCCCAGATCTTGTAACTTGACTAATAGTAACAATGTTATCATAAGCAGTTAAAAATTTAACATACACAGCTTTTAACAACCCAGTTATTTGATTATCATCAGGGCCAATAAATTTTAACAAGTCAATACAATTGGAATTAGTTACTTGTTGTCTACATGTGCGATTACAATCAAGTAAATTATATCCTGCTGATTTACCCAATATATTATTAATTAAATTGTATTCAATATTAGAAGGTTCTTGATAAAAACTTTCACCAATTGGTTTTACTAAGGTAGAACCATCAAACCAAGGTATTTTAATAAAAGTTGTTAGTCCTGTCCAAACAACTGGATTTGTATTTGAATCCAAACTAATTCGAACAGTTGGTTCTGTGAATACCCATTGAAATCCATCAATACAGTTATCAATCTGAACAACTAATTTGTTTGTTTGAAAGTATTTGTAAACACGACCAATATTCACATCATAATTTTCTTCTTTTAAATATTCTTCAGAATTAACATACTTAATTTGTATTGGTTTGTTAAAGTCTTTCCAGTCCTGGTAACTAAATGTAACTTCAAGCACTCTTTCACCAGATTTTGTTGTTGGGATTCTATGGGATTTGCCGAATATTTTTAAAAACAAAACTCTACTATTAAATTTATCTATAGGATTAGATTTATTACAAGGGGTTATATTTAATTGTGTTGGTTTTATTGAACCGATAATATCAAACCCATTAATATATTCTCCCCAAAATTCTTTTTGTAAATTTGAAATTTTTCTAACCATGTGAGAATCAATTATTGAGTCTGTAATTTCATTTGGTTTTCTGTTTGAATATTTACTGTTTAATTCCCAAATACAAGAGCTTAATTGTTGTGTTGAATAAGTTGTTCTGGTTATAGCTTGTAATTTTAAAATCATATTCGGATAACAATGAATATCAATTCCAGTATATTTCGGAGTTTGACCATTGGCACACTTTATGCATTTTGGGTGAGATGGATTTGGATTAATTGGTTTTGGTTTATAAGTGGATAACAATGTAAAATATTTATTAATCATAACTGCGTCTCCAGACATTTTTGGCATAAATTCTTGTGCCATCCAAATTGTGTTTAAATTTATTGTATTGGCTTTATTAAAAATAGGTTTGGTTTCTTTGTATGCACGCCATTCGTGATAATCTGTTGGTGCATCAGCTAAACATATTTGCTCACCTAATTCGATAATTTTACCAAGTAAATTTTGATTAATAACATATTCGGGTTCTTTATTACAAATAAAAGCAAGCATAAGTATATCTGGTAAATTTAAATACCGGGCATCCCAATAATACCGAAAGTCTTCTATACAAGTAATAAACAGTCTCCACAGTAATTGTCTAGCGCCAGATACTTTTAAATATTGTTGTTCTGGTAAATTATATGGGCGTGTTCTGGCAAGTTTGTTAATGGTTTCTTTTAATATTTGGATAGAACATGCACCATGTCTAATGGATTTTTGTAATGTAGAACTAAGAACTCCCACAGACTTGGTTTTTTTTCCAGATGATAATTTAACAGAGTCTGTGGAAATAAAATGATTTGATGGAGTATAACAAATTATCATTTGCCAATTGTCTGATTTATATATAACAAAATCAGATTGAGAAATTTGGTTTCTATTGATTATTTTAGTTTGATGAAATTTATCTAGTTCTATTATAATTACATTTTCGGGTAACTTGTTCCAATTAATATTTTTTACTAATCCAGTATTATTTTGGCAAACTCGACTCATAGAATAAATACAACAATAAGTTACAGGTGGTTTACCTCTTCTCCAATCTAATGTATCAATTGCACTATGAAGTTCTTTACCATTAGCAAATACTTTACCAATCCATTCACTTGGTACAACATTGTCTCCAATATTTATAATTTCTAATGGAACTCCAATGCAATCAGACCTGGTTAAAAACATTCTTGCTTCAATGTCTGAACAGTAATAGTTAAAATGTAATTTAGTTAAGTCCGGTAAGTCCCATTTGCATAATTTTGCCCATTTGGAAAAAACATATGGAATAATGTCATATCCCCTTTCAATAAATTCTTGTTTAATATCAAATAATCGAATAACCCCATCATATTCTTCTTTTATAACAAGGTCAACTGCTTTTTCCATAAGTTTATCAGTAAATAGCGGTTTAATTTTATCCAAAGCCTTTACTTGAAAATTATGAAAGTCTCCATTTCTTTCAACAGATAATATAGTATTTGATTCACATCCAGAAGTACCAACACATGAATAATCAGGTGCTTGTCTTGATGGTGGTGTAGAATTTTTAATTGCTTGTTTAACAAGTTCATAAAAATTTTTAATTATGTCCATTAGCTAATAGATATAATTAATATTTAAATAGTTTTTCAACATTTTCTTTCAAACAATTAACCAAATGTACTGGCAATAAATTCCTTGGCTATTTTTTTAAGGGCTTTTTGTTTTTACTTAGTAATATTTTAAAATAAAAAAAAATTTATGACATCAGCAATTTGTTTATGTGTATATACATGCTGATATTATAATAAAATAATATTTATAATAATATAGTACAAATAACGTCTATAATATTATAAAGTAGGTTTATATATATCAGTAAACTTTACTAAATTATGTGTCCATAATTAAAAAAGTTTACATTTAAATATGTAATGTTTATGTTTTTACTTACAAAAGTATATTTATATATTATAAGGTTATACATCAAATTTATAATTACAATTATTTTAAATTATATTTTTTCATATTTGTAAACATACACAAATTGCTGATGTCATAAATTTTTTTTCTTCGCGCGCGAGACATATAATATATGTTTGTTATGCACCATTAGTATGTTTACAAATATTTAAGTAATTTACTTATATAAACAAATACAAATTATTATGTTTATACATGTGTATATATCAATAATATAACATATTAATATTAATATAAATATTTATCAATCATATTACATAAACTAATAAATAAATGTAAATAAATAATTTAAAGGAGTATTATTTAAAAATACTAATGAGTAACTATAAATGTGAAATTTGTAATAAATACTATAAAACTTATCAAAGTTTATGGAATCACAATAAACTTAAACATCCAGATAAATCAGCAAAAATTCAATCTGAAGCTAAAAAATTTAAATGTGAAAACTGTGGGGGGTTTTTTACTAGAAAATTTAACTTACAACAACACGTTAAAAATTCTTGCAAAGTTAATAAAATGGAAACAATTGTTGAAATGAAACAAACTATTAATGAGCTTGTTAAAAAAATAAAAACACTTGAAAATAAACCAATTATAAATAACACAACAAATAACACAACAAACAATACAATTAATAATATTTACATTAACAAAACTGGTACTGAAAATGTTCTTGAATTAAATGACATAGAAGTTAATGATATATTTAGCAAAGAAATATCTGGTGTTATGTCATTAGTTAAGTACATTAATTTTAATTCGCGACTACCGTCAAATCATTCATTTTGCTCGAAATCATTAGAAGGTAAATATTTATTGTCATATAATACAGAAGAATCAAAAATTGAAAGCATAAGAAAAAAATACTTTTATCAAGAACTTTTATCAAATGCAGTTAATAATTTAGAACTTTTATACAAGCTTAAAAAAAATCAAATTGATAAAAATAAACAAGAAAAAATAGAAGACACAATACAACGTTTAAAAGAAATTATAACCGGGAGTTTTACAAATAAAATTTTAAAAGAAATGTTAAATCACCTTATTCAGTTATCATATAATTCAAAAGATATTGTATTAGAAACATGGTATAACTCTAAAAATAACGTAAGTGGAAAAAAATTAATTGACAAAAATGAAGAAGAAAAAATACTAAAAGAACTTGAAAATTCAGATATTGCAGTTGATAGAAATAAGTTAAAAGGTATTTTTTCTGATTCAGATTCTGACACAGACATATCATCAGACACTGATGATATGGACAGCGATAATTTTTATAAACTAACAACTGTTAAAGGTAAAAATCATAATAAAGAATTTGATATTTAGAACACCAATATTAACCAAATGTACTGGCAATAAATTCCTTGGCTATTTTTTTAAGGGCTTTTTGTTCTTCTGGTGACTTGGCATCCCAATGTTTTACTTGTTGTGCAATCGCGTAATTTTTTCTAAAGGCTTGATTATTTACATCAATAAAATTGTAGTACAGCGCATCCCATATTTTAGGCCAAGTGTCTTTGGTTGATACTTTCCAGTTACTCATTTTTCCAATATAATTAGAAGATGAAAAATAAGGGCGGGTCATCATAATTGAACTCGCATACTGACTCATACCCATAACATTAGGAATCATAACCCATTCATAAGAATCAATTGACCATTCCATAAAAATTCTATAAACTTCTTTGGGATCAACTTGACAAAGCAACATAAAGTTTCCCAAATACATAAGACGTTCAATGTGGTGCGCGTAAGCGTATTGGACAATTTTGTTAATAATTGAATCAACTGGTACAATTTTTGTTTCCCCTGTCCAAAACTTTTCATTTAATTTATTTTTATGTTTTAACTGATTAGACTCGTATAGTTTTTGCCCATCTAGTAAATATATTGTATAAACATAGTTTCGCCATCCGATAACCTGTCTTATAAATCCTTCAAATGATTCAATTGGTATTGATTTTTTATGAGTTAAGTAATAGTTATAAGTCATATCAACAACTTCAGTATCAGGTAAAATTCCAATATTCATCATTGGGCTTATTACACTATGGAAAACAAATGGTTCAGCATCAGAAACAGCATCTTCATATGCGCCAAAATTACCTAATCTTTCTTTCATAAATTTGGTAAGCCATGCTTTTGCTCCCTTGTTATCAATTGGATAAATGAAATTGTCTAAAAAACCATAATTATCGGGCCAGTTAGATTCAACATATTTAATGGCTTCCTTTTTATATTTGTCAAGTTTAATGGGTCCATGTGTTTTAGGAACTTTGATGGTTTTTGGTAGTGGTAACCGATTGGCTTTATCAAATGACCAGGAACCACCAACTGGTTTACCTGCTGAATCAACAAGTATATTAAGTTTTTTTCTTTGGTACTTGTAAAACTCATCGTGTGAATATCTTGAATTTTTCCAGATTTGTTTTTTAAGGGTATCAAGTTCTTCTGGATTTATTAAAAAATTTTGATTAGGAATAATAACTAGTTTTTTTCCAAATAAATTCTCCAATTTTTTTTCTAACTTAAAATCCCCCGGGTAAATTACTGTTATAGTACTTGTTTGAGCTTTAATTGACTTATACCAACTTGTTGTAACTTTATCACATTCAATGTATTTTACTTTGAAATTTGCTTTAACTAACTTGTCATAATACTTTTTCATAGAAGCTCTGTGGTAAGCTAATTTAAGCTTATGGAATTTAAAGTCAGTAAAGTATCTTGGTTCTTCAATTAGATAAATTGTATTTGAATGGTTAAGGTGTTTGGTATTATAAAATAACTGTGTTGGAAATATAAGTTGTGCCATTAATTTTAATAAGAAAATAATTTAGGAAAAAATCCAATTAATAAAAATTTATTATTGAATTGTTGAATTGTTGAATTTTAGAAATTTAAATGAATATTATATTAGGTATATTGAGAAAAACGAATAATAATTTATATATTATATCAAAGGGGAAGAGCCGGGCCCCTTTTGGTTGTCACCCACTAATCTTATGTGCGGTGTTGGCTAAGTGAGATTGGCTCTTAGACATTTTGAGACTTGGATTAAGCCTCGGTGTAGAGCAGTTCAGAATTGCCCTTTAAATCCATGTAGTCTCTAGCAAGGTAAACACCTTTAGACTTAGCAGGTGCAACGGGAGCAACGGGCTCAACCTTATTTGCACTTGCTTTACCACGAATGGACTTGGCAGCTTCCTTCTTAGCCTTGAGTGCTAACTGCTCAGCAATCTTAGCCTCCTTTTTGGCCTGAAGAGTAGCAAGAACCTCCTCTTTAGTGGCCTTTTTGGGCTTGACAACTGGTTCAACAGTGACTGGAGCAGGCTTGACAACTGAAGCAACAATAGTCTTAGCAACTGCAATAGGTTTAGCAGTTACAACGGACTCGTCGTCAGAACTGTCGGAGTCGGAATCAGAACTGTCAGATGATGAATCTGAACTGTCAGAGTCAACAGAGTCGCAATCGGAGTCAGAATCGGAATCGGAATCTGAATCAGAATCAGAATCAGAATCAGCAAACTTGAAGCCATCATTGGCAACATCGTCATTAATGTTCTCAGGCTCAAGGAAGAAGTCAGAGATAAGGTCGATGTTGGTCATAAAGTTGTATGGCTTGTACTCACGAAGAGGACCACAAGAGCAGAGCTCTCCAACTAGAGCACCAATCCACTCATATGGGTTATTGCCACGGTCAATGCACTTGCGCTCTTGAAGATAAGTGCAAGTATCGCCATAAACAATATCAACAGACTTGGTTTGTTGCATGTTCTTAGGAGTATTGGAAACAACCTTAAGACTCATAGCACGACCACTGCCCTTCTTGTTGAAGGCACGGATGAAACCCATGACTTTTCTAACCAAGTTGTTGTCAGATTCAGTCTCATTAGGGAAAGGTCCAAAGTGAACTTTACGGATTGAAACAATGCCACAATCGCGGTGAACACTTTCCTCAGTGCGATATACATAGAGATTCTTACCGTAGGGCAAAGTGACTTGGCCGGCAAGAACAACGCGCTTCTTGGTGGCGAAAAAGTCCTGACCATTAGAAAAGACAGACTTGGTAGGCTTGTCCTCGTCATCAGAGTCAGAGTCGGAGTCAGAGTCAGCCTTGCGACGAATAATCTGCTTGGACTTCTTAACAGTCTTCTTAAGATGCTTGGACTTGGGCTCGGGCTCATTGAGACTCATACAGAAAGCAGCACTCATTTTAGCCATAACAAGTTGTTCCTTAAGGCCCTGTTCAAAACGCTTCTTCTCAGCCTCAATTGCTTTAGCACCGTCAGCAGCACTAACATGAAAACCGGAACCAGAGTGTTCCCAGCCTTCAGCCTTGTTACTGATGAACTTAGCAAATCCACCCTTGTTCTCGTAGTGAGACCACCAACCAGCGAGGTAGTAGTCCTTGTAAAGAACGAGGTTAGAAATGTAAGTGCTAATGCTAATAGTGTTTTGTTTGAGGGCAACAAGACACTTGTTAACCTTAATCCACTCATTGACAGTTTGGAAATCATATGAAGCGAATTCCTCAATTGAAAGGCCAGAAGCCTCAATATTATTCTTGACATAGCGAAGAGCAATATCAAGACTAACCTTGTTAGCGCGGGAAATAATGACAGCACTAGAGAGTTCATCATCCTTTCCAATCCACTCACTGAAAGTAATGGAATAGGAAGGATAAGCCTCCTTGTAGCGAAGGAAGAGCTCAGGTGAGCTCATCGCAATGTCGCGAGCAGTGCCAACAACTATAGGGTCAGCAGTCAAAGGAATGCCATAAAACCAAGACCAAAAGCCAGCATAGTAGTCCTTTTCAGAGGAAACATGGCGCTCATCAACGTGCACAATTTCAACAATTGTGCGCTTAGAAACCTTGTCCCATTCGCGATTCTCAATAACGGTGCGCTCAATACCAAGGTCTTCCCATTCGGCAAGTTTAGCACTTACTAGTTTTGAGAAAGTTGGGAAGGACAGCTTCATTGACTTTGTGAGCCAATTGGTGTAGACATTGTTGGAAGCACAATCAATAACATAGTTGTTAAGGTCCATAAAATCAACGGCGCCATTAGTAGCATATGCAACATGAATTGGATTAGACATGTCAATATCTGCGAGTCTGGCAGCACGAATGGCTTCCTTAGCAATTATGGCAGCACGTTCAATGGCTTCAGCACGTTCCTTCTGTGCCTGATGATGAATTGCAGACCTTTTGGCACACTCAATGTTTTGAGCTTCATATTCAGCGAGTGCTTGCTCAGAAACTTGAGGAAGAGGAACAAAGCCAACAGTGCTTTTGGAAACATCAAGTTCCTGAGCACAACTAACAATCTCGCGAAGAGGTTCGTAGCCAAGTTCCGAAACAAAGTGAACCATACGATAGGTGGAAACAATGCTCTCTGCAATGTAGTAGATTTCATTGTTAACACCAGTCAATTTCTTGTCACATTCAGTAGCCTTAGCCTTGGAACAACTTGCCTTGATTGCAATTAACTCTTGACGCTCGTTCTTCTTTGCTGCGAGTTGGTTCATGAGATGGTTACGCTGAATTATAGCGTCCATACCAGAACTGATTGTGCAGTTGCAGTTACCATACAGGTCACCAACGCAAATCATCTTAACGCAACCCTTGTCATCAATTTCCGACACATGGCATCCGCGTTTGCAGTTGTTACCGTGTGTACAAACATTAGCAAGAGTTACGTTGCAATTGTCTCCACCAATCAAGTGGGCAATTTCACAATCCTTATCCTGTCTGCAGACCTTAATGCGACGACCAATGGCCCAAACATCATTCTCTCTGTCAGAATCAGGTCCCTCGAAGAGACCAAACTTGAACTCGTAGTTGTGCTCTGGTTTGCGGGAGATACCAGCAGCAGTGTACCACATGTTGATAATGTTAATGAACTCACTGGGAACAGGCTGAGGCAAAACAGGGTGAATTCTGGAGTCAAGCAGGTAGACACGTTCAACATGATGCCAGTTATCACTGAGGCACTTGTAAGCCTCTTCAAAAATTCCCTGAATGTTCATCTTGTCCGCACCGCGTACCATAGCTTTAGTAAGCTTGGCAATGAAGGGATACTCTTGAACAGCAGAGGAATGGTGAGCAAAGTGGCAACGAGCTCCATGTCTGCATGGTTCATTCTTAGAATTGATGTTGTGAAGCATTTGAGTACCACACATAGCAGTATACTTCTTGACAGCGAATTTAGCAGGAGCACTGCCAATAGGTTGGCAAATGGCATCTGCTGTGGAAGCAGCGACAGGTTCAGCAACAGGAGCGAACTTGCCTGCAACTTCAACAGGATGGGACCATTTGCAGGTCTCACCGTTACCACAACCAGTAGTTAGCCAGCCTTGGCAGATAGGAGTAGAAAGGTGAGGATGGGTTTTGTCATTACCAGGATGCTGGCAAACTTTAACGCCCTTGCGCTTAGAAATAGCAATTGAACAAAGTTCAACCCATCCAACACAGGCACAAACCTTTTTACCACTAATGGTAATAATGCATGTGCCTTCAGTGGCAACGGGTTCGCGGCGAATGGGCTTAGACTTGGGCTTGCTTACAGAAATAAAGCCGGTATTGTCATCAGCAGAAGTGAGAGTACTAGACTCAGAGATATCAGCCTTGGGGGCAGACTTGGTCTTTCGCATAGAAGCAGGAAGATTGTTGGAGGGGGTTTTTGTAACATTGGTGGACTTGTTACCAGCCATAGGAGTACTAGACTCAGAGATATCAGCCTTAGGGGCAGACTTGGTCTTTCGCATAGAAGCAGGAAGATTGTTGGAGGGGGAGTTTGTAACATTGGTAGACTTGTTACCAGCCATAAGAGTACTAGACTCAGAGATATCAGCCTTGGAGGCAGATGTGGTCTTTCGCATAGAAGCAGGAAGATTGTTGGGGGGGAGTGATTGCACTTGTCTGGCGGCCTCTGGAAGGGCAGTGCAATCGGTAATTCCAGGATTATTAACTTTGTGAGAAGTATGAGCCATTAACAGGTTTTTCGGTTAAGGAACCATCTCAGACTTTAAATTTCAATTTTTTTTATATTGAAGTATAAAGTAACATAATAAGGTAATAACTAAAAACTTATAACATATTTTAATTTAAAATAATTTTAATTGGTTTCTTTAGGAGGATGCATGATATGATGTGCTCGAGTCATTACCCAGCCCTTTACACGTGCTGATTGAAGAAGTTTAAATTGCTTAGTAATTTCTTCAACATTAGGATAAGTGGTTCGTACAAGTTTATACATCTTACGAATTTCATCATCGTGTTTAGATACTTTAACACTATAAGTATAAATCCTATCTTTAATAAGTCTATAAGTATCAGTTTTGTCTTTGTCGGCCCTAACTCTGGACCATAGATGAGGAGGAAGTTGACTTAGATAAACGCTAAAGTGATGTGTAGTTGATGTCTTATTTGGTTTAGGAAGAACTTGATACCATCCATCAGCAATATCTTCTTGACTTAGAGGATTAACAAGTACTTCAGTTTTTTTACCATCCTTATCTAAATGATTAACATAAAATTGACCATGTTTAAGGCCAGTTTGATGAGTGGATTCATTAGTTTCGTTTTGAGTTTCCATTAAATTAGATATTACTTAGTATTTTAAGGACAAAGAATCAATAAGTTTAAAAATCAACTTTTTTTAGAAAATTTGATTTTTTCATATATTATTACAATATCTAATCTGATAATGAGAAATCCATTTAAAAACAATCAATTGACAATTAATGAAATTGTTCAATGGAAATTAAACCCTTTAATAAATCCTAGAACAGGCAAAACAATAAAGCAAAATGGAGGAACATATCAAATAATAGAGTCTGTTTATAAAAAGTCAAAGTCTGAGGTTGATAAACTTGTTTCGATTAAAGTCGCTAGTAATGTAAAGTTAAAGGACTCTGATAACTTGGAAGAATTAAATATTACTAAAACACCTATTGATATTGAACAGGTTAAAATAAATATTTTAAATTGTATTGATGATAGAGACCCAATAAGTATGAACATTTTTTGGGAAGAATCAACAGGAACTAAGAAAATAGTTTACCCAACAGATTCATATGGACAATTAGTTTTTTATACTGATGGAAATAAAATGTTAAGATGTTTAGAAAAAGAAACATTACAGTATTTACTTGCATATGGTCTAACTGTTCATCCAGTAACATCAGAACAACTTCCTCAAGAACTATTTAATGACCTGGATGCTGTTGACTTAAAAAAGCAAGAGGAACTAAAAACTGTTGAGAACATTGCCCTTGATGTATTTCAATATTTTGCCAAAATATCTATTTTTATTGACTATGAATGGTTTATAGCATTGAATAAATCTTCATTACTAAAATTTAATTATGAACTTAAAGATTTTTGGTTTCATAATGTGTCATCAACGCAAAAATCCATGGTATCAAATGCAGTTATACTTGGTAAAACAAATGAAGACTTAGAAGATGAAACCACTGAACAAATTCAAAAGTACCTACTTGGTGAAATTGAACAAATGTTAAAATGTGACAAAGAAGAAATTAAATATATGTGTAATTACATTATACTTGGAGCCTTAGGTATTGTTATTCCAAAAATAAAAGAACTTTACCCAGATTTTGCATTTGCCTTTTAATTTATTTTGTGAAAATTTAAATAAATAATTAAAATCCTATGTAATTTAATTATAAATTTAATCAGTTTCAGGAGCAGGTAGTGATTTTGGTTTAGAGTCCATTGAATAATAAATATATCCAACAACGCCTAAAATAACTGCGCCTGCTAATATTAAAGAGTATATTTGAAAATCAAATTTTTGTTTTTCACCGGTTGTGCCACTAGAGGGTTCCATTCCAATATTTATATTTGTATTTATTTCTTTAGATAGATCTTCAGATCTAGATTTTGCAAGTTCTTGATTTAAAAACTTGGGAATTCTGGCTATTTCATCTGCAATTTGTGCTTGTGACTGAGATTTGTTTGATAAAATAAAACTCATTAAATTAAATTAGATAAAAATTATTCGTCATCATCTGAGTTGCTGGGTTTAGATTTACGAGTCATCATGAAAATAATAATGCCAATAATAACCAATAGTAATACACCTCCACCAATAAACATGGTATTAGTCGATTGGGCTTCTGTATCTGCAGCCATTTTTTCTGCCATTTCTTTTGCTTTAGCTACAGCTGCATCTGCATCTGCTTTTGTTTTTATTGCTGCTGCATTAGCAGCATCAGCATCAGCTTTAGCTTTAGAGGCGTCTAAATCGGCCTTAGCTTTAGCGGTGTCTGCATCTGCCTTAGCTTTGGCAATAGCAGTTGTAGCAGCATCTGCATCTGCTTTAGCTTTTTCTACTGCTACCGCAGCATCAGCTTTTGCCTTAGCGGCTGCAAGTGTATCAGCATCTGCCTTAGCTTTAGCAGCAGCTAATGCGTCATCAGCTGCTTTTTTTGTTGCAGCATCGTCTAAAATTTTTTTATCAGCTGCAGCTTTTTCTACTGTATCAACTTTTTGTGCAGGGTCAACAGGAACACTGGTTTCAGTTGGGGGTTGAGCAGGAGGACCACCGCAATTGTTTTCTTGTTTAATGTCTTCAAAGTTTGCATCTCCACCAATGTTAGAATCAGCAATATTAATTTGATTAAGACAAATTGAAACATTACCGGTATCGTCTTGTGCTAATGTATAAGCTTTAGAACGACTAGAATCACCTCCAGTAGCTCTGACTGCGCATCTGGCATCAAGAACTCTTGGAAATTGTTTTGGTTTATCAGCTTTGAAAATGTTTAAAGTGTATTTACTAAAGTTATTGTCAAGAGAAGTTTGAGGTCCAGTAAGTCCATAAGGATTTTTGGTTCCAAAAGTTTTATCTTCGATTTCTTTAGCAGGCCAAGTATTAAGATTTGGACCAAACAATGAATTTAAGCAATGACATTCAGGAGGTCCATAGTTCATTTTATTTTCGACGTCCCAACACATTTTATTATCAACCGAGTTTGCAAATTGAGGTACTAATGCACCAGCTTTATTTTTACCAATTTTAACACATCCTTGTTCATATAAACTTTTAGCGCAATAATCCATCATAAAGTTATCACATACTGAATTACCTCCACCTCCACGGATAGTTGAAAAATTATATCCTGCTTTTCCACCGGTAGTTTCATTGCCACACCATTCTTCTCTGTTTCCTTCTATTTGAAGTCCAACATAAGTAGTATCCAAACAAATACCTTGTTTAGCACATCTATCATCGGACGGGTCTAATGCTTTAGGAAAAGCGACAGAAACGACATTATTTAGTTCTTTGGATATGTCTGGTCTGACAACATCTCTACAACAAGCTTTTGCAACGTGAATTTTAATTTCCCTGTCTTTGTATGTGGATGTTTGGTTTTGTACAATGTTTTTAATTTCTTTGGCTAATAAAGAATCACCAAATCTTCTGTCATCAGAACTTTTTCCAATAGTATTTCCCATATAATATAAAATAGATAATATATAACAATTTAAATAAATTTATATATTATAATTTTAGTTGTTAATCAATTTAGACATTATTTCGGTTAATTGGTCTCCATTAGAATATTTATGGAATTCAACATCATTACCTGTGTCTTTGGATAAGATAAAATAATTTAAAATTTTATTGTTAAAGCTAATGGTCCTATCAACCATTTTAAATTTTTGAATAGTTTCATCTTTCTTTTCTTTGTTTTTAAAAGTAATTGGATCAATAGTTATTAACGAATCAGTTTCTGTAAACTTACCTTTAATTTGTGATTTTTGTACAAATAAATCATAAATAGAATAAAATAACATTGAGTGTAAATGATTCCAAAACAAATACTTTTCTTCACCAACTGGCATAAAACCATCTGATGTTTGTCTAATTCTTAGAACTGATTTAGTGTATTCGCTAACTTTTTCATTAGGAATAATAATAAGTGGAACCTTACTTATATTACTGGGTTTGATGTCAGGTGCATTTTCTGGTACTGTTGTTGCTAATACAGTTTCATTACCAGAGGAAATAAATGAAAATTCTTTATTGGTATCGATTTTATGTTCTTCATGTAGTGCATGTAATAATACTTTTTTGTAGTCATCATTGAGATCAAAAAAACTGACTAAGCGATAAAGTTTACCTTTTGACACAATAGCTACACTAAAACTATTGTCATCTGTCCCAGCCGCAAAATTTTCATTAAGTGTACAAGTTAATAATAAATATAAAACTCCTAACACAAGAAGTATTTTTATGATTTCTTCAGTCTTCATATAATTATTATTAGATTTTTTTTTATATTTTTCTAAATTATAATATAAATGTTAGATAACGTTATTAATTTAAATAAATATTTAAAACCAAAAATCAAAGAAAACTTTGCTTTAGTTGGTGGTGGTAATGAGACATCCATATCTGATAGTACAAAAGTAACTAAAAATTTTGAAAACAACCAAAAAATAGATCGTTCGATGATGGTTGAATCAGTTACAAAATTAGTAAATAATGTATCATCAGATGTTATGCAAAAAAATAGTTCTACTGCAGCATCAGCAGCAGGAGCTTCAAACAGTTTAAATTTAATGGATATAGAATGTGATAACGTAACTATATCAAATGTAAACCAAGCTGCACAATCAACAAATCAAACTGTCGTAAAATCAACTCAATCAAACTTTAGTAAAATTTCAAATGAAATATCAACAACAATTGATAAAACAATTGAAAAAGTTGGGGGAACTGATTTAGCTGCATTACAAGCAGAAAATACCAAACAACTTAATGATTTTATGGGTGCTATGCCTGGATATGATCCAGATAAAGCTCAAAAATTAGCTTCACAATGTCCAGATGATAGTGCTTCATTAATTAGTGCTGGTAATAAATGCAATGTTAGTTCTTCGTATGAACTAGATGCAAGCGTAAAACAGTCACTTGAATTAGATGAATCTTTTAAGATTAATGACCAAGATGACATTTCAAACGAAATTCAAACAAAACTAGACCAAGCAAATTTTGCTTCATGTGAAGCATCGGCTTCTTCATCTAATCAAATTGCTTTACAAAAAGTTAAATGCAAAGATATGAAAATATCAGATATTGAACAACAAGCCATTGCAAGCTTGTATATGACTTGTGTATTTGACCAAAAGAATGTTAGTGAAATTGCAAATAAAATAACAAATAAAATTTCCAAAAAATATAATCAAATTTATGATGCGGTTGCTAAAAAAGGAGAGGAAAAAGGCCAAGAGTGGTTAGATAAGAAGATGCAATTGGTTGATGCACTTGCAGGTGCAGGAGCAGAAAAAATTATGGCAGCAGCCGGTAATTTACCCCCCGCATCTGGCGCAACTAAAACTCCTGATTCAGGAACAACTGGTAGTAAAACAGATGAAGTAAAGTCAGATGGTTCAAGTTCTGGGGGTCCTACAACTGATACTATACCAACTATTGGTCCTAAACCAGGAACTACACCTCAACCAGTAAATTTTGCCAAGCCGACAACTTCCAGCCCAACAAGCACAACCCCATCTACTTCTGCAACAACCCCACCCAGCCAAAATACAAATACCCAACAACCAACTTCCCAATCTCAAACAAATTCACTACTTGCAAACCCATATGTATTATATGGGGGGATTGGTTTAATTATTTTAATTATATTGGGAATAATTATTATGGTAATGTCAGGGTCTGGAAGTTCCACAGACGATACCAGTTCTGACTCTGATGAATAAACTGAATAAAACAAAATTAAATTTTTTTATAATATTAATTTTGTTTTTTAATTTAAGCTAAAGTTCCAAGATTAGCAATGGCGGTTTTAAGTCCTTTAATTTGGAAGGTAGAACCTCCATTATCTTGGTACCATGTGAGTTTGCACTTTATAATACCGTTTGTTGATGCATTAGGAATAACATATTCGTATGGAGTTGGACCTTGTATTTTCCAACCGCGGTAATCGCCAACAATACCAGATAAACTGCCACCGGTTCCATTCCAATCAAATGGAGTATACAAAAAGTCAGTGTTTTGATATTCAAAAGCAATACCATCATCTGATACAACAGTAAATTTACTGGGTCCAGATGGTACAGGATCTTTAAGCTTGATATTAAAAAATACAGCAGCTTTAACTTTAGTAACATTATTGGCAATATTAGGTAATACTGTCATCATATTCATATCATCAGTTATGTTATCAAATGTTACATCAGACATTAATTGAGAACCATCTGATTTAATTCCTAAAGCTCTTAAAACAGGAGTGCGAACAGGATTGGTTGTACTTGCGTTGGATTTAAGATTTTTAATATCAGCACTATTTAAGCAAACATCTTGAAGACATACATCATTACCCAAAGGATTAATTTTAAGAGGTTTACCTCCGTGTGATTGAATCCATGAGTAATCTCCATGACGACCAAGTCTTAAATTTGACTCTTTTATGTTACCAATAGTTAATTGTTCGCCATTAGCATCAGTAATAGGAGCACCAATTTTATGAATTCCATTAACATTAAATTCACTTTCAGCAGTAACGGACCCTTTAAATGTGGCAGTACCTTGAGTTCCAAAATTACCAATAACATTTAAATTGCCTGCTGTAAAATCACTTTCAGCAGTTACAGGACCTTTAAACATGGATGTACCTTGAGTTCCAAAATTACCTCCAACATTAAAGTTTTTATTGGCAGTAAAATCACTTTCAGCAGTTACTGGTCCTTTAAACATGGAAGAACCTTGAGTAATAAAACTTCCATCAATTGCAAAGTTACCACGAACTCCAGCATTTTTATTGACCATAAGTTCATCTTCAGCAACAACGGAACCTTTGAACATACCTGTGCCACTAGTAATTAAGTTTCCTCCGATACCAAAGTTACCTTGAACACGACCAGTTCCTTTAACATCCAAGTCAGCAGCAGGTTTTTCTTCATTAATACCCATTTTTCTATCAACATAATAAACATTATCGGGTAAAGCAAGTTTATTAACAGTTATGGATTGAAGTTCAGTACCATCTTCTTTGTAAAAATTAGTGGCACGAACAGAACCAGATAATTTAAGGTTACCGACGAGATTTAAATAATCAAGAGGTTTAGAATCAGTATCTGCCATTGATTCGACAATTTTATTGGTTCTAACAACAGAACCATTTGCAGTAAAAGTTATGTTTGACATATAATATTATATATTTAATTAGAATTTTTATATTTTTAATTAAATAATTAGTTTTACATGTGTTAATTTATGGCATATCAATTGTGCCAATTTCTCTAAAATTAATGTCAGTGTTAATACCGGTTAAATCAACTGTAACTTTTAAGAATCCACTAGCAGGAACTAAGTCTGCAGGAACTTTAGTTGATACAAAGGTATTAATGGGTTGAGCATTAAAAAATTTAGCAAAAGGGTTGTTATTATTGGTTGTGCTTAATTTATCAACAGGTTTATCGTTAACGCTAATTTTACCATCAGCATTACTATCGTTAAGAACCCAATATAACAATTTGTCTTTATCGGATTTAACTACAGGAACCATTAATGTGTAAGTTTTTCCTTTATCTAATCTTGCTTGATTATCACCTCTATCATTTTGATTAACCCATGTTGGGTTTGGTGTACCTTCATTAACTAACCAATGGTAGGCAACAGCACTGTTCATTGCATGTGCCCAGGGGTTGGAACTTAAAGCAAAACCAGAAATCCAACAGTCGTTTCCGCCATCATTTTTCTTGTTACCTCCACAAATAACATATTGACCAGGACCAGGTACAGGAATAGGCATCCAGGTGTGAAAATTAGCATTACTACTAAATGTTGTACCATCAGGATTAAATCTATTTGATAATCTAAAACCAGAAGTAAAGTTGCCAAGAGATTTACCATCTTTAGTATAAACTTCAAAACTTTCCCATCTATCGGAAAGAACCATTAACCAAATAACACTTTTACCTTGAGGAACATTAACTAATAAACCATTAGGAAATGCGTTTTTACTACCTATTCTTAATAGTTGTCTACCTTGCCATTGATTTGTTTTAAATGTTGTTTCATCCCAACCAGTAGGTGACCCTGATTTTCCAATTAATCCGAACATAAGTGCTTCATAAACATTTTGATAAATTATAGCATCTTGAAAATTATATAACATATAATCAGCTTTATTGGAAGAAGTTGAACTGGTAGTAGGTGCAGGGGTTAATAATTTTTGTAAACCAGCTTCAGTTAAACAAGTAGAACCAACACAAAAACCAGTATCGGGGTTCATAATAACTTGGTTTCCTAAGGGATTAAGTTTAAGTGGTTTACCTGCATGAGATTGAATCCAAGAGTAATCCGCATGACGACCAAGTCTTAAGTTTGATTCATTAATGTTACCAATAACAATTTGTTGACCGTTAGCATCCGAGGTAGGAACATTTGCATACATAGAACCATTAAGTTTAAATCCACCTTCAGCAAACATATCAACACGTCTGGATGATTTTTCTTTGTCTTTACTCATACCAACAATATTTAAAGAGTCAGGTTCAAGAGCACCAGCTGAAATTTGTGCTGAGTTAATTTCGCGGTCATTATTGTCACCGCCAAACATAATACCCCAACGACTAATCTTGGTTTGACCATTAGGATTTTGAATATCACCAGGTTTATCTCCTCTTACATCGAATTGAATACCGGTTTGTTTAGTACCAACATGACGCAATCTAATTAAATCATCGGTTGCAATTTGAAGTTGACCATCTGCTCTGTAAAATGCACCATCCCCTACATCAGGATGTTCAATATTTTCAGTTCCTAATAAAAGTGCATTTGATAAATTAAGTTTTCCACCAAAAACAGCTGATTTTCCAACAACTAACTCGTCTTCAGCTGTAACCAAACCTTTAAATAAGGCAGAACCTTGAGCATTAAAAGCACCACCAACAGTTATATTTTTATTGCCCATAACATCATCTTCCATAGTTACAGGACCTTTAAAATTGGCAATTCCTCTGGCATTGAAATCTCCACCAACACCAAAATTTCCGCGAACTCCAGCATGTTTATTGGCAATAAATTCATCTTCAACAGTTATAGTGTTTTTGAAAATGGCTGGGCCTTTAACACCAAATTTTCCACTGACACCCATTGAACCATCAACACCTAATTCTCCTAAAACACGAGCTTTACCTTTAACATCAAAATCAACAGTGGGTTTATCTTGGTTAATACCAAGTTTTTTATCAACGTAATAAACGTTTTCAGGTAATGCAAGTTTATTAACAGTTACTGATTGTAATTCAGTACCATCTTCTTTATAAAAATTAGTAGCACGAACAGACCCAGCAAGTCTTAAATTACCAGCCAAATTTAAGAAATCAGTGGGTGCATTTGTATTGGTATCAGTCATGCCTTCAATTATTCTTTGTTTGTTGCTAATTCTACTTCCATTTGCAGTATACATAAAATTGGACATTGTAGTATATATAATTAATGCGTGAAAAAAAATTTGAAATTTTTTTATAATATTGGAGATTATTAAATATTTTTAATGAATAATTTTACCAAACTAACCGATTATACAAATACCAAAAGCAAAATGTTATATACTTTTTGTTTTTACAAAATTACCGTCGCAGATGCTCAAGTTTATTTGACAGGACTTCTTGATAAAATTGGTTCTATGAAAGATGCATTTAAAAGAAAAATGGCTAATGATAGAGTATACGGGCTAAAGTCATATTTTGACACTTTAGAAATTAACCAAAGTGTTAATGGAGTTTACTTGGTTGACAATGATAACAAACCTATGGGATTTGGCCTTGAAAAGTCTCATATTCAAGTACTGGCTGATTTTAAAATTCCTTTTACTCAATATTTTTGTGATGAATGTTACCAGATTGAACACATTAAAAAACTGGTTTCAACTACAGAACTCTCCAACGCGATTTCAATTGATGGAAATACTGGAAAGTTAATTCAAATTGATTCTGTAAAAAATAAACACCATGAACCAACCGGTAATTTAGATAATTTAATTACTGGGACAAAGTCAGAACTAATTTTTGGTACTCCAAGTTCAATTGCAAACTTGCAAAAAAAATATCCTGACAGAAATTTTTTCTCTGGGAAACTATCTAATGAGCAGGTTTGGCATCAAATTATTGTAAACACCAATCTTAAAATGCAAGAAAAATTAAATACAGAAGTACTCGTACAGATGGGAAACACTGATAAAATTGACCTGTTTGTTTTTGGCAGAAAAAATGTTAGAGAAGCAATTCTAGTTTATTCAGTAAAGAAATTATTTGTTTGTCCCGATATTTACGCCAAGTATAAAGCAAATATATCTACTGAATATTGGAATTTTGAAGTCTATGTTGTTGACAAAGTTAATCCTGGGGACCATGGAGATACTCTAATCAGAAACTTTGAAGGTGTTATAGCAGTTAAATACTTTTAATTTTAATAAAAAAGAAAAATTATTTTATTAAAATTTATCAAAAATAGTTTAATTTAATACCATTAAACAATCGAATCAGTGCCTAAGTTATAAATGTCATATTCATTTACTTCTTCTTTTTTAGTTGCGCTTCTTTCAACTTGTTTAGTTTCAACAATAACAAGAGGTGGTGGAGTTTCTGGTTCCGGTTCTGCTGCAATTTCAGTTGGTTTAATCCTACCAATGATTTCAGGTAATTCAATTTGTTTCCATAATTTTTTTATTTCTTGGTCTGTTTCTTTTTCTTCTCTAAGTTCTTCGTCTGACTTCTTTTTACCGCCACAAGAACAACAAGAAAAACAAGAACAATAACTACAACCACAAGGAAAACAAAAACACTCATAACAACATGTGGCACATTCACCAAGTTCTTCTTCAAATTCACCTGTTTCAATCATGTTAGTAAACCATCTAATAATATCATTAGGAAGTATAGGAGACATCTCAATTAATCTATCATACTCTTCTGCAGATGATTTAATAAAATCTTTAGCTTTAACACGATCAGCACGAGATTTAGCTAATTCAATTTGAAGTCTACGGGCAAATTTATCCCAAGAAACACTTGAAAATCTATGTGCCTCTAATTTTTGAGCAACAGCAGTATAAGTAGCAATTGTTGCAAGAACACCAGCAAAAAGGTTAAATGCACCAAGAATAAAAATAATGAATGTACCACTTGGTCCAAAACTACCAGAAGCAAAGTTACCGGTACCTGTTACAGTAGAAATAATTATAACTGGAATATTAAACCATGCATTTAAACACCAAAATCTTTTATATGCTCTTTCATGCATCATTTTAAAGCATAGGGATTTATCAGCCCACTTTTTAAGAATATTTTCTTGTTCGCGTTTCCAGGCATAATCTGATTCAACGGGAACTTTATGTCCAGCCTGTTGGGTATTGTCAGAGTCGTTATCTGGCATTTTATTATTATATATGATAAAATTTAATTATTTAAATAATTTTTATCTTTTTTACTTTCCGCAATAAAATGCTTTTTCTAATTCAACACTTGATGAAAAGAATTCAATTAATTTTACATGATACTCCATAATTTCATAAAAATCTTTTTCTAAATCTTGAAGACTTTCCACTTTATCGTCTTTAACCCATGTTAATACTGTATTATTTTTTTTAGCAGAATTAATATCATCTGCCATTTTATCATAGTCTTTAAGTAAAGACATAAAATTACTTTTATTAACTTCGTCCATTTGTTTACGTTCATCAATACGTGACCATATATGATTTAAATCTTTTAAAAACTTAATTTTACGAACTTTGAGAGAATTGGTTAAATAAAAATGTGAGCTTTCAATAAGAGACTTGTAAAAGAGTATATCATCTTTCTTTTGATTACCTAATAACTTTTTAAGATTATTTTTGATTTCTCCAATAGCTCCAATGCTTTCAATGCATTTTTTTTCATAGGTACAATATTGGTTAAAGTATTCATCCCACTTAAGTATGTTTGTGTCTGTGGTTTCCATTAATTATATTGATAAAAAATTATTGGCCCAGACAAAAAATTTGAAAATTTAATTATTTATTTCCATTAAATTAATAATTTTTAATGGAAAAAATTAACCTGTTTTTTAATGTCAATAACAAAAATTCAAAAACTTACTGCGAACGAGTATGTCCAAAAACTAAAATAAGCGATTTATATGATATTGTAGAATCTAAATCTACTTCATCATTACGAAATACCCATGTTTTTAGATTTAACGGAAGGTCAATAGATGAAGATAAAACCCTGGAAGACTATAATATTTGTAAAGATTCAACGCTCCATGTGTGTTTTTCATTGTCTCGAACTAGATTAACAGCTAAACCTGATATAGAAGGTGAACTGATGTTTACCAAGTTTATTGGACAACTTGCTCATGATTCAGGAGTAGATGATATTAATATTGTTTCGTTAATGTCTTATAATGTTGATATCTCAAATACCGAAAAAATATTATTACAGCAATTACAATGGCCTACTGTTAAGGCCCAGTTAGCAAAATTGGAAAAAAAAATTAACCAATTGGAAGGGATAGTTAATTTAAATATTATTCTTCCGGATAGCAACTTTACCAACTATAACAAAATGTTAAGCCCTGATACCGACTTTACTAATTTAAAACAAAACCCTCATGTGGAACTTCCAAATCCTCAAATTGATTCTATATGTGAAATTAAATTAAATTCAGCATTTACAAAAAATGCTCATGAGTATAATTATAGAATTTCAAAGTATTCAACTATGTTAAAAAACTTTAAATTAAAAAAATTATTTGGTGCTTCTAAATCACTTGAAAAAATCGTTTTGATAAATTTTTATTATGTGGGTATTGTATTTACAAATCCGCATGTTGACAACCCAAAAAAATGTATTGCAAGTGGAATTGATTTTTATCCTTTAAAACCATATAATTTAAACGTATGTGTTTGGACAGGAGAAAAAATAATTTAACAACCTGTACTTGAATAATCTGGTAATATAGGTGTTTGCTTTTGTTTATCAATTGATTCTAAAATTAATTTATCTTCATCTTGAACTGTTGAATTTGCATGTGCTATAGATTTATCAGTTAACCATTTGTTGTCTGGTTTTTTAACGGGTTCAACTGGTTTAATTTTAATTCCTTGAGATTTTAACGATTCTGTAATTGCTTTATCATCGTCATTATACAAGTTATTAGCATGTGCGATTGATATTGATGTTAAATAGTTAGAATCAGAACCATATGATTTAATAGCAGTATTCTTAACAGTTGTTAAAAACCTTCTCATTAATATTATAAAACATTATTTCTTTAAGATAATTTAAAAAATTATAAACAACTAGTTATCAATAATAATAAAAAACTAGTAGATTGAATAATTAGTAATGGAATTTGATTTATTATGGTTTATTGGTTAATGTTAATGTGGTAATTAAAGTCCATTAATCTATCGGAATTTTGAGTGATTTCGAGGTAAATTTCATTATTGAGGAAGGTATTTGTTGATAGAGAGTGGTCAATTGATTCTTTGACAATAAATGTTTTTTCTGGATTATTTGCATCAATAACAGTGAGTTTATATTTTTCAGTCATGTTAAATTGAATATTGTCATCAGTTGAGATAAGGTTTCCTTGGTTACATTTTTTAATACGTCTAATTACTTGAACATTATCAAATTTATCTTTTAGTGCTAATTCAAAAATATATGTTTGAGAATCAATTTCATTGTTTCTGTATGTGTATTTAGAGTTGTCTGATTTCTTTTTTTGAACATTTAAATTAATTTCGTAATTATAACTCATATCTTATAATTACTAAATATTTTTTTTTTAAACCATTTTAAAAAAAATGTGTTTAATTAGGGGGTGACGCAAAAATTTTGTTTTGGTCGAGTCCCGTGTAAAAACAAGAACACATAGTATAACCCATGTCATTTTTAGTAAATTCAATGTATAAATTATCACTGCGTTGGGTAGAACTTGATTCACTTTGGTTTATTTCTCCTTCAAGTTCGTGGGTTAAGGGGACTTCAGATGGATAAATACTTACAGATGCTTTGTATGATTTAATATTAGAGAGTTTAATTTTATGGTTGAGCTTAATTAAATGAGAATATTTAGTTTCTTCTAAGTTTCTAAAATACTTCTTTCCTATAACTTGACCATTAATTACTAATTCGAATAAATATCGAGACGTATCATTATTTGAATCTGAAAAACCGTGGCAACTTTTTGCGTATTTAATTGGTATAGGTTGAGTCCTATTATTTAAACTAACAACGGTATCCGACATTATCTTATTATAGAATCACAAAATATTTTTTAAAGCAAATTTTTTTAATTTAAAATATAAAGAACTAAATGTTTTTATTGTGGGTGAATTTCACATAAGAAAAATTATTTTCCCACTTTATTTTAAATGGACGAGTATAAATGTTTATCATGTCATCTTATTGGACTAAATCCATATGCCAAAAAAACTTTTGTTGACAATTTAAATGGAAAAATATTTAATGTAATTGATTTAGATGTAATTAATCAAGATATATTAAAACACCCACAATTAGATAAAATGTATCATCAATTTCAAAAACTAAAAACAGATAAAAATGATAAGTTTAAAGAAGTTGACAAAAAAATGAGCCAGTTTTGGGAAAAAAATTTTATTACTGGAATTGAGGAAAAAATTGAGGAGAAAAAAATAAATATTTTAGTTGGGCAAAATAATCATTACAAAAGTTTAAATAAAAGAGTAAATATTGACTGCACTAATAAATTCATTGTTAAATCAGATACAGACGAAGAAGTAAAAGCATGGATACAATATAACTTGGATAACTATAGAGAAGAAATAATTCAAGGTAATTTTCCTTTAGACTATATAAACTACGAATTTCTTCATAAAAAACGTCTTGCAATTGAATCCACCTATAAAAAAATAGGATATATAGAAAAAAGTCTTGAGCAAATTAACACAATTATTAATTTAATTGAAAGTTCAACTAAAAAAACAGGCGTGGAAATGTGGGTTAGTATGAAAGAACCTTATAATATTGGTTCACTTATACATCCTAAAGTAAATGAATCAAATAAAATATCTGGCTATTCCGATCCAAATGTTGCATTATTAGGGTCAATTAATTTTACTGATGGAGAAGTTAAAAGAACATTTGATGGAGAAGAAATTACGTTAAAAGAACTAAAACCACAAAGCATGAAAAAATTAAAAACAAGAAGATTTTTATATTTGGTTGATGCTAAAACATTTATTCCCCATGAAAATGGAAACGGTAAAAAATTCTTTTCACAAGTACCAGTTAAAGTGCTAGCAAAAGAAAAAATAGATAATGTTTATGGGTATTTTATAGGTTCTGAATCAGAATAAGGTTTTTTAGTTTCTATTGTATGTGAATAAAATTATTTTGTTAATATATAAAAACAAACTTTTATTAATAAATAATGCAACCTGAAAATCCTCAAATTGAAAAAATAGTACATGATGCTAGCTATCTTGAAAAAGTAATAATGGAATCCAATGAACAATTTGATTGTCTCATTATTAAACCTGGGTCTATATCTCATCTCGTATGGTCAGACCCTGCATATACCAAAAAACTAATTGAACTAAATTTATTTGAATCAGTTACTGTAACCCCCGACACTTTTTTAGGAGTATTGGCAACAAAACTTGGCATTGAATCATTTTCTGATGTAAAAAATTTATCAGTTAAAAATGAAATTGTAGGTGAAGAGCCATATTATGTTTATGAGTTATTGTATGTGGATTTGGAAAAAGAAACACAACACCATACTAATGAAAAACTCAATGAACTAGCAAGTTTAATTAATATTAATGGTGATAAAATATATTCCAATGCAATCTTATTTAGAAACCACTTACCGTCATTATCAGATTCTATGAATTTAGCGTCTGTTACTAAATTAGACTTGGAAAGAATTTTATATGAACGTGTTAATACAAAAGTAGTTATATGGGATGAAACATTTAGAGAAGACTATGTTATAGGCGACTTAAATGAATATGCAAATGTTTTTTTTGATGGTGAATACTTTGATAAGCTAGAAATTCCTTTTTTAATGCATAATATAAATATTTGGTATCAAACTGATACTACCGGTGGTTTAGTTGGGAAAAAAGTTTGTGGGGATATTGTTAAAAAACCTATTGAAAGATGTATTTGGTTTACCATGAAATCAGATGAATATAGAGGAAACATAACGATTGATGAAGTTACAAAAATAATTTATTTGTCTAAAATTCTTACAAATTACCAAACACCATCGGATTATACTGAGGAAAAAACAGATGGACTTGGACGAAAAATTATTAATAATAAATATAAAGTGCTTGACCACATGTATTGGAAAGTTAAAAATGAAAGTTCAATAAATATATAGTAATTTAATGAGTTTGATTATTCTAATAATAATTTAAATCTATTATTATAATAATGGAAGAATTTGATTTTGACCTTAATAATGAAATAGGTACATCAGTTTCTCAATTAAGATCTAGAAACACAGTTAGTAATGATCATCAAGAACCAAACAATACTGATACGGATTTTGACTATGATAAAGTAATGGAACATTTTAATTCAGAACAATCAACGACACAATTTAATTATGATACAAATAGGGATTCAATAATTAACACAATGACTGGTTCTTTATCCACAGATAAAATAACGGAATCATTTGGTAATACACAACCAAATATTCCTGTACATGCTAATACATTAAGGCCAAAAAAACAACAAAATATGAATAGATTTGTAAGAGATTTAGAAACTAACCTAGATAATTTTTCAAAAGTAAATCTAAATGAACCTCTTCCTGTAAATTTTACAAAACCTATGATTTCTAAACAAGCAACAAAAAATAGAGTAGTTGAAACAATGGTCTCAGACAATAAAAAAACAAAACCTGAACCTGTAAAAGAGGAAACACTAGCTGATACTGTAAAAAACTTTTTTAAAAAAATTGATTTTAGAGAAACAATAATTTTAATGTTATTGTTTATGGTTTTAAATAATAAAATAGTAATTGAATTTATTTACGATAAAATACCATATATGCAGAAATTTGATAGCCCATATCCAAATTTAATTATTAGAACACTTATTTTCGGAATTATTTTCCTTGTTATAAAAAAATTTAATCTATAAAAAAATAAAATATCTCCTCAAATGTAATGAAATTTCATATTGTGCTTTTAGTATTATTACTAGTAATTCTAATAATTAATTTTTATGACCGTCCACACATTGAAAATTTTGGTAATTTTAATTCTTCATGCGGGGAATATCCAGAACTATTACATAAAGTTATGAAAGAAAGAGAAATGAAAGAAGACAAGGAAAATTATGATATTTATATTCCTTGTTCATATAATGACTGCGAAAAAGAAGTTCTTGAATTTGAAGGTAAAGATGGCAAAAAATTATTTTTAATTGATGGTTGTGATTGGATTGCTTCTAAAATGGCATTATGGGAATTACTAAAAGAACACCATAAAGATAAGGCTTCAAATTATATGCCAGCATCATTTTTATTAGAAAATAAAAAAGACCGCGAAGCATTTCCTGCACATTTTGAAGAAAACAAAAAAGCAAATCCTAAACAAATGTATGTGCTTAAAAATTATGCTCAGAGACAAGAAGGTATTAAATTAACCAGAGACCTTAATGAAATTTTAAATGGGCTCGAAAAAGGCTGGTATTTAGTTCAAGACTACAAATATAATCCATATATCATTGATAAACGTAAAATTAATTTTAGATACTACATGTTGGTTGTATGTGCAAACGGAAAAATTCAAGCATATATTCATTCAGATGGTTTCTTATACTATACGCCTAAATATTACGACCCTGATGATATGGACTTTGATAAACATATAACTACGGGATACATTGATAGAAAAGTTTATGAAGTTAATCCATTAACTTTAGAAGACTTTAGAGTTCATTTAGATAAAAAAGGAGTAGGTCTAAGAAACAAATGGAATAACTCTGTTGAAACTTTAATGAACAAAGTTATGGAAGCCATTAGTAAAAAGATTTGCAAAAATAATAAATTAGATGGAAATGTTCGCTTTCAATTATTTGGATGTGACGTTGCTCCAGATGCTGACTTGGGGTGCACCTTAATGGAAATTAACAAAGGTCCTGACCTTGGAGCTAAAGATGAAAGAGATAAACAAGTCAAATTACAAGTACAACGTGATATATTTAAAATTATTGATCCAAACGATGAAACCGAACAAAACAGTACTAAATTTGTTAAAATCTTTGAATCGGATAATAACTAATAAATAAATTTTTTATTACAAGTTTTATTTATTAATTAGAATTGATTTGAGAAGTGCTATTTTGTTCTGGATTCTCAAATAATCCACTAACCATAATAACAATTGTAATCATTAATGCAGCTGAACCAGGACCAAAAAATTTCAAATACCTCATGGACTCCATTGAAACTTCTGATTCTTTATTTTCAGCTTTTGCATTATAATATTCTTCTTGTTTTAAATAATATTGCCAGCATAAAAGTCCAATTATAGCACCACCAGCTAAAAGACCGTATCTGAATTTGTTGGAATAGTCTTTTAATATGTATATTCCTATTAAACCGATAATAATTACTGCATCTGATATATGGTCATATAAACTACCAAATTCACTGTACATTTTATAAGTGCGTGCATAATTTCCATCTTGACAATCAAAAAAATATGATATAAAATAAGAAACACCTGCTAACATACAATGTTTCTTCCATAGCAAATACAAAGTAATTAAACCAAAAATTAAAGATAGGGTTGTTATGTGGTTTGGTGTGAAATTTATTGATTTAAACATCGGATTTAAAATTACAACAAGTTTATCTAATTGAAAGTCAACAACATCTTGATGTTCAGGTAATAATTTTTTACCAGTGGTGTTCGATTGCGTATCTAATTGTTCTTCTTGTACTGTTGATGTTAAATTATTTTCTTCTTCACTCATTATAATTTACGTAGAAATTTTTTAAAATGATTTTTTTGTTAAAAATAAAATCGCACTATTTATAATAAAATGAGTATTATTTTAGAAAAATTTATAGGTGTAGTTTTTTTGCTTGCAGGTATTCATAGAATTTTTCTTAAAGAAAGGCGCGAATATGAAGCTTATACATTACTTAAATTACCACCGTGGTCAGAATATGGGATAATCGTAATGGAACTCGTTGCTGGTCTTATTATTTTATTTGGGTTACCTGGCAAGTATTACGCATTATTAACTGTTGCAATTGGTGTTAGTATTGGTACATTACTTTTGCTAGTAATTAATTTTACTGACATTTGGGCAACTTATAATGATTTATTTACATTAAATAAATCTAGTTTATCAGTTTGTGTACATCTAACATATCTAATAATATTAATTTACTTGCTTACTAAATAGTTTATTAAATTTGTTTGTGCAATTAGTTTAACTAAATTTGGTATTGAATTAGGCGATGAACAATAAATTCTAAAAGTAATATTTCCATTATCTTCAATTGTAAAATTATGTTTAAATTCGTAAAATAATTCTGATTCAACAATAGTTGATACCATATGTTCAGGAATTTTAAATTCTAAAAATCCGGATTGTACATTTGCATTAAGGGCTTCCATTAACTATCAATAATTAGTAAAATAAATGTTAAATTAATCAATTTTTATTTTACGAATTTTATTTTCCACAAATAATTTTAAGTTATTTAATCAGATTTAATTATATAATTAAAATAAATAAAACCTGTTAATTTTTCCGGATATATGGGGATGGTATTCAATTATTTCGTTCCAGTCTTCCTCTTCTGGATATTCAAAACTTTTTCTATATTTCATATAAACTATTTCTGGAATTTTGTCTTGACCTTCAAACAAACTCCTGTAAAGGTTTAAATGATAGGCTAGTTCGTATGTGGTTTTAACATGGATGTAAACTGTATTATAATGATGTTTTTCTGCTAACGAAATTAATTCTTGTCTTGATTGATTTGTTGGATATAGTCCTTCAACTATGACTGGATTTCCCAATTCCATTGCTTCTGATAATTTTTTGTGAAACTTTGATTGAAATAAATCCCGTGAAAATAATTCAAATGGTTTTGCACTAGGGCTGTTCATTATTTTTTGTGCCAAATGAGATTTACCAGAACCGGGATATCCACTAACTACGACCATTTTATACGGTTCCGACTTTAAATTGATTTTTGTATTTTTCGAATTATTATCTAACAAATACCCGGATAATTTATAGTTGAGATTGGGGTTATCTCCAAGGAAAAATTCCTCAGGAGTATAAAATTGCACTTGTAAATTTTTAGCAAATTTAATATCAGAGTCTGTTTTGTCCCCTGGTCTTCCTGCCATGTCTCCCACATAAAAAGATTTACCAATATCGATTTTAATTGATTCTTTCTCAATTAAAAAATCAATTGAACCAACGCGTGGTTTTCTGTATATGTCATCTTGTAAACTCGCAATAAAAATAAAATTTACTCCTAAAGCTTTATGAATATCATTAATCTTTTCCTTAAATTCTTTTACTGACAAATATTTTTTATTTGGAATTCCAACACCTTTTTGATTTGAAATAAATAATATTAAACAGTCTGGATCACTAGCAAGTTCCTTTAATTTCACAAGTACTTTTTTGTCCCAAATTTCCCAATCAGATTTATCTTTTGGAAAAACATTACCGGATTTTGTTCTAATTACTGTCCAGTCCAAATCAAAACCTGCAATATAAAAATTTCTTTTTGTATCAATTGATTTGTAGTAATTTAAATATATTAAATTGCTCATTATAGCCAGTATATATATTACTAATTATTTTTCTTATCAATTTTTATTGTAAACTACCCGCGTTTTACAAAAAATCTGCGTTAGAATATTTTAGTGTGGTACAAGTTTATTAAAAAAAATTGAAATAATTATTTGAAAACCATTATTATTAACTGTTAATGCATATTGAAAATATTATTGAATTAATTAATTTGTTACCATCAGATTCCATTAGTATTGTTGAATCATTCCAATCCGTTCAACTAAACCCAGACGCTGTATCCGAGTTAGTAATAATACCTGGGTTTTCAGACATATCATTTGATTCTAATAAACGGGTATTGTTTGCAAACAATTATAGAAATTTAAACTTGAATAAATTTAAGAGGATACATATGGTAAAGTTTACTAATAATATTATTAATAATTTACATTTGGAAATTTTAAAATTAAAACAAAAGTCTGATTTGGGGTTACTAGAAAATCAGTTATATAAAAAATGTGGAGAACTTTTATTAGAATATTTTGACAAAAGTTCAGTTTATTCGGTATTAGCAAAATCCACGGGAGCTGGTCCAGCAATTTTTATGTGTGTGACAAATCCAAAACTATTTACTGGTCTTAACTTGTTCGCACCAGATGTAAAATATATCCATAAAACATTAAAAACTGTACCTGCGTACTTTCCAAAAACTGTTGTTGGATGGAATGCATCTGACACCAAAGTTAAAATGGTTGATGTATGGTTTAATCTGTGTAAAGTTTTACCCGAACAAACTGTTTTACATTCTTTTTATTATGCTGACTCATCTGGAATATCAGATTCTCAAAATGAAATAAATACAGGTTTTTTTGAAAAAATTATTTAAACAAAGGATGTTAATTTATTTTATAAAAATGTTTGCAAATAAAACTTGGATAACAAATGGAGAGAAAAAAGTTAAAAACCCAGTCAAGTATCAAGGAGTAACTGGAATTTATCAAGGTCAGTTAGAACCAAATTATGATTTTAAACACCAAACGGGTAATTTTGTTGCAATAAAAAAATCTCTTGAATATGTACAAGTTCATCCAACAGAAATTTATTCGTCAGAACGTGCCGGTAAATCATCATTTGTTGTTTGTTTTTCAGACCCTGATATTTTTTGGAACAAATATGAAGGAGAAGGTTATGGTTCTGGTCAAAACTATATTTATTATAAATCGTATAAAATTAAAACAACTATTTGGATATGTTTAACACCAGATGATATTAATAAAATATTTACTGGTTCTAACCCGGATATTGTAATATCTCAAAGATTAAAAGCTGTTACTTTAAATAAATAATTTGTGTAAAAATTGAACAATTTACTAAATAAATTTAATTTAATCTATATCTAATGGACTTTAATAAAACTGAATTAGATATTTGTAATTATTGGGAAACATCCCAACTTCATACCCAACTAAAAAACTCACGAGCAAATTGTCCAAAGTGGGAATTTTTAGATGGTCCTCCTTTTGTTAATGGAACACCTCATCATGGTCACTTGCTAGTTTCTGCAATTAAAGACACTATGTCGCGTTATATGAGTCAAAAGGGTTACGCAATCAGCTATCAAATTGGGTTTGATTGTCATGGTTTACCATTAGAACAAGAGGCTGAAAAAACAGTTGGTAAAGTAAGTCCCAATGATCCAGTAGAAAAGTTAACAGAGTTTAATAACCAATGTAGAAAAATTATTGGTTCTTGTTCTGAAGTTTGGTATGGGACATTAGGCAGACTTGGAAGACAATTTTCTAAAGAACAAACATATTATACAGCTGATTTCAAATATATGGAATCGCTATGGTGGGCATTTAAAAAATTATGGGACCAAGGTCTTATTTACCGTTCAAAGAAAGTTATGCCTTATTCGCCACAATGTGAAACACCTTTATCAAATTTTGAAGCTAGTTCAAACTATCAGGACAGAACTGATATTTCTGTTTATGTTAAATTTAAATTAGTGAACTCAGATGAATCACTTTTAATTTGGACAACGACCCCGTGGTCACTATTTGCTAATCAAGGAATTTGCATTAACCCCGAACTTAAATATTCTTTAGTAAGTGTTAACATAAATGGTTTAGAAGAAAAACTTTGGGTTTGTTCTGAAATTGTGGAAACATTTTTTGTTGGAGAACGTTCTGACTATAAAATTGTTCGTGATATTTCCGGTTCTGAACTTGTTGGGTTAAGTTATGTCCCTATTTTTCCCTTACCAAATTATTTAAACTATCGAGTTTACGGAGATAGTTATGTAACAAACAAATCAGGTACCGGACTTGTACATTTGGCACCATTGTTTGGCGATGACGATATGCGAGTAATGAAAGCTAATGGATATCAAGATTCAATGATTCCTGAACATTTAATTGATTCTCAATGCACATTTAAAATTTCACATAATGTAATAAACCTACAATCTAAATTTGTAATTGACACGTCAACTGATATTGTTGTTTACTTAAAAACTCATTCACATGCAATTAAATCTGAAAAAATTAAACATCAATATCCCCATTGTTGGAGAACTGATTGTCCTCTAATTTATTTGGCAACTGATGCCTGGTTTTTGAATGTCCAAGAAATTATTCCAGAGTTAATTAGTAACAACAAGTTAATTCAATGGTCTCCAGCATACGTGGGAACTGAACGTTTTGCCAATTGGATTGCAAACTCACCCGACTGGTGTTTAAGTAGAAATAGAGTATGGGGAACACCTATTCCAGTATGGACAAACGAACACGGAGAAATGATTTGTATTGGTTCTGTTGAACAATTGTCTGAATTATCAGGTCAAACTTATCAAGACCTACACTTAGACACACTTGGTTCTGCTGAATTTACTAATAGCCAAGGTACATGGAAACGCACTTTTGGAGTTTTAGATTGCTGGTTTGAATCTGGCATGGCCGGACTCGCACGATTTGGATATCCTAAATGTGCAAGTGAATCATATCCTGTTGATTTTATTGCTGAATCTATTGACCAAACAAGGGGGTGGTTTTATACTCTAAATGTATTGTCAACTGCATTAAATCATCAACCTGCTTTTAAAAAAGTCATTGTTAGCGGACTAATTTTAGCTTCAGACGGCAAAAAAATGTCCAAACGTTTAGGAAACTATACTAGTCCAAATAAATTAATTGAAACTTATGGAGTAGATATTTTAAGGCTATACTTGGTGGGTTCACCTGCTGCTAGAGCTGAATCATTCTGTTTTAAGGATGGGGATTTAAATGATATCACTCGTAAAATACTTCCATATTACCATACCCATTCCATGTTATCAGAATGTATGGTTAACGCAAAATCAATATTTGATACAACTGAATGGGTACGAACATTAGATTCTACCAATAAATTAGACTTGTGGATTTGGAATAAATATATGGAATTTGCAAAGGCAGTTTATTCTCATATGGAAAAACTTGAAATCACACATGTACCAAATCTAATTTTCAAATTTATTGATAATCTATCAAATAGTTATGTAAAACTTTCACGCGATAGATTAAAGGGTTTGTGTACTGAAAATGATTGCAAAGAATCAATTAGCACTTTGTATAGGGTTTTATCTAATTGTAATTGTTTACTTGCTCCATTTATTCCTCATTTATCTGAAAGTTTTAATATGTGTATGTACAATATGTGTGAATCAACAGACCCATATGTTAGTATTCATATAAAGACTATTGATATTAATGGCATAAATGAATTTAAATTAGATGAAAATGTTCTTGATGGATTTTATTCAGTTAATGAGCTACTAGAATCGGTTCGTAACTTGCGTCAAAAAGCAAATAAGCCAATATATTACCCAGTAAATCGAATTGAGTTATACACTAGTTCATCAACTATTGGTGAGTATTCTGGTTTAATTGCACGCGAACTTAATGTAAAACAAGTTGATATTTTACCAACTGATGTACTAGATAAAAAGTATAAAGCAAATCGTGGACTGTTAGGCAAAGTATTTAAACAATCTGGGACAAAATATGCCGAGTTAATAGAATCAGGCGATGTGACATGGACTGATTGTTCTGAAGAATATTATACTTGTAAATACATTACTCCAACAAAAGATTCAATGCTTAATGCAAATTTTACTTATCTTAATCATCAAGGAAGAGAGTTTGAATCAGTTGTTTACCTTGATATTTCTACTTCTCCGGCAAATGATATTGAGGCAGAAATTAATAACATTAGAAGACAAGTAAATAACCTGAGAAAAACTATGGGACTTAAAATGTTTAATAAGGTGGAAATTGTATTTGAATCTAACGACTATTGGCACAACTTAGACCCTAAAGCCTTAGAGTTATTGTGTACGCGTTTAGTTGCAGATATTAGATTCGAATCAAATATTAGTAAAACTAACTCAATTGAAACATTTAATGGTAAGAAATTAAATGTGTATATTAAATCTGTTTAGTTTAAAATAATTTTTTTATTATATAAAATAAATTTGCTTTTTATTTAATTGAAATTTTCAACTTGGAGGCAAGTTTTAGATTATTATTAAATGTGCATTTAATCGGAATCTTCATCTGAGTCAGAGTCTGAGTCAGAATCACCTGGTTTGGAAAGCTTAATACCTTTTGCAGGTCCTTTAGTTGTTTTTACAACAGGTTTAACAGCCTTTGCTTTTTTGGACTTGAGTTTTTCATCTTCAGAATCTGAATCTGATGAAGTTTCAGAATCAGAATCGGATTCAGCATCCATAGCAATAATTTCCTTCTTTAGGGATTTTGAAGCAGGTTTGCCAGAACTTTTGTTTGAGGGACTTTCAAGAGTAAAACCTTCATTGGGAGTATCCTTTTGAAGTTTACTCATTAAATCTGTAAGATCCTTTACAAGTTTTTTCTGTTCAAATTCTAATCTTTCTCTTTCTTGAGTAATTGCATGAATTTGTGCAGTAATATTAGCCCATTCTAATTTCTTTTCGTTTAAAAGTTGCTCAAGTTCGGAATCAGAGTCAGATGTGGTAACAACTTGTTTTTTATCTGGTTTTTTTCCTGACTTTGTAACAGGTTTAGCAATTTCTTCTTCAGATTCAGAATCTGAATCTGGTTTTTTAGTTGTAGTTTTTCCCTTGGTAGTCTTAGCAGGCACAGGTTCTTCCTCAGAATCTGATTCAGAATCTGATTCAGGTTTTTTGGCTTCCTTTTTGGTACCTTTTTTTGATGCGCCTTTACTAGCTTCAACAACAGGTTCGGTTTCTCCTTTCTTGCCTTTCTTGGTTGCAACTGGTTTAGTTTCAACAACTGGTTCAGGTTCAGGTTCTGCTTTTTTGCCTTTCTTGGTTGCAACAACAGGTTCGGGTTCAGCTTTTTTTCCTTTTTTAGTCGCTACAACTGGTTCAGGTTCAGATTCAGAGTCTGATTCCTCTTTTACTTGTTTCTTAGTTTTAGTTGATTCTTTGGTAGTCTTAACTTCTTCTACTTTAGAAGTTTTAGTCTTGGTATCTTTTTTATCAGCTTTAGTTTCAGTAACTTCGGCTTGTTCGACAATCTTTTTACTACTTTTAGGAGGCATTGGAAATCTAAACATTTTGAGCCCAAATTGTGTAAATATCAATTTTTTATATATAGTTTTATATAATGCAATCGGGAACCAAGCTTAATATCGTATCATTTAATGTACTATCAAGACAATATTCGCCCTTACAAATGTTACTTAAAAAGCATATTGGGTCTAAAGACCAAATAAAACCAATTATTAAAAGTGAAATCAAAAGATTTAACCAATTGGTTGGTCCTAAATTAATTAAGTACTTTAAGTCAATTTTACCAACTAGTGTTATATGTTTACAAGAAGTTAATGGTGATTTTTTAAATTTAATTAAACAAAGTTTTAACTCGGAACAAATTTTTTACACAAATACTCCAGACTATACAATTCAGCAAAATAAAAAAAATATATCAAAAAACTTTAATGATGACCATCGGGTAATACTAATTCCCGATTATTTAATTAAAAATAATGGTAAGAGTAAAGATATTCAAATTATTAATTCTTTTGCTTCCAAGTCTGGATTGGTTTTTTCTTTGAGTTTTGATGATTATAACTTGGTTATAATTAATTTACATTTACATTGGAAAATGACGTTAGAAGAAATGAGTACAAATGCAGAAAAAATTAATGGGGAATTAAAAAAAAGTTTTGTTAATTTAGAAAAATTGCGGATAATAATTTGCGGGGATTTTAATAAGGGAATAAAAAAAGTGGAAAATTTTTTTCAGAAATCGTTAAATTCTTTTGGGTTTAATTTTACAAATAATTATTCTGTAAACGAAACCGGATTTACGTCCCACTCTACTGACCCTACAGAGTTCATTGAGTATGATATTATTGACCACATTTTAACTCATAACATTCAGACAATTACCAAAACACAAATTATTTTAGAAATAGCAGATAAAACTATTTTATATAATAGTAAACAGATTGCAACTAGCACCTCAAAAGATTTAGAAACTAACATATCTGACCATAATCTAATAAAACTACAAATTAAAATTTAAAAAAAATATATTTTGTTTTATAATATGAGAGTTACTAATGACTTTTATGAAAATTTAAATAACTTTAAACCAGTTTTTTTCCATTGGCTTGATGGTTTATTAGATCCCAATGTTGGAAATACTACAACAAATACTAAAGATAATATTATTAACTTACCAATAAATGTAATTGCTGACGGAAATATGAAAATTAGCATATGTAATTATATGGTTGTAGATGAAGAAGACAGTGTTAATACTTCTTTAGCCAAACCAGGAATTTTATGTACAAATATTAAAACAAAACTTAAACAATTTTACTATTTGAATCTACATGATGAAACAATTAATGTAACTGAGTTTGATGAACAAAAGGAAATTTATAAACCACTTAAAAAAAATCCTGAGGAATTATTAACAGAACTTGTTGAATTATTTGAATTTAATATTATTCAGGTTCAAGACGAAACACATGCCATGTCTTTTTTAACTTTTGTTAAATCAAATAAATTATATATATGTGTTATTAATTCTGGTGAGGGAATTAGTTTTAACCCATTTGTTAAAATTTCAAATAGCCAATACTATTCACCTCATCATACATATTTGGTTTGTGATAATATTAAAGACAATAAAAAACTTGACGGTGGGTTAAAAAAAATATTCTCACTTATTTATTTTTACTTTATATATCATAATTTAATTTCCCTATTACCAGCTGCATCCAACACATTTTTAGTTTCGAACACAGAAAATACAAATTATGTTGTGTCTGAGCAAACTTTACAAATGTTAAATTTTGTTGCAAAAAATTGTACAAATGTTAAAACATTTAAATACGGGGACGTTAAATTAGCACAGTTATTAGATAACCGGTTTGAATTTCAAGATAAACCGGCATTTGAAAAAACATTTTACTTGATGTGTGTGGAACTTATACCATCAGACCAATGTAAATTAACTATTAGTGAAGAATTTAAAAACAAAATTAATTTATTAAACAAAAACCCGTTAAGTTTAAAACCAACACCAAAACTAAACACAAATATTATTGATAAAATGATTTTTAAGGTTGTTAATGACGAACTATGTATAATTCCTCAAGAAAGTGGTTCATGTTCATGGTATTCAGTTTATTGGGCATTGTTAATGTACTATATTTATTACCAACCTGATTTTCAAAAATATGTTAACTTTATAACTGAAATAAATAAACATTTTTATTCTATTATTGAAAATATTTTTTCATCTAGTAAAATCCAATATATGTATACACATGAAAGTTTTTCCCCGTGGAAAATATTTTTAGGTTTGTTTTGCGAAATAGGTTTATTAGATATTGTTTTGCTTGAAAGTGCAACTGAATGTTTGTTTAATTTAAAACATAAAGTAGAATTTAATAAAATAAGCTGGGATACACCCTATGAACATTATCCAGACATTAATGATACTACGGGTTTAGTAAATGTTAGCTTACAGCTTGAAAATAAAATTAAAATATTTACACCAATTAAACCAGATTATACACCAAATACAACAAATACATCAAATACAACAAAGCTAATAGAATTAAATTCTAAAATGATGTTTACTAGTATATTGGATTTTTATAATATTAATTCTCAACAAATTAAAAAAAATTTATCAAAAATGTCAAATACATTTTTTTATTTATGTTACAAAATTTTCCAATCAAATCAAAGCAGCAATATTGAGTTTTATAAAGGTTTTAATGTTGAATCATCTTTAAATCAAATTAAATTATTAAAAGAAAAATTAAGTGCAATTGCAAAAAAAGACAAAAAACTCTCTGAATCAGAACAAAATAAAATTTATCAAACATGTTTTGAGTTTTTAAAAGCCAATATAAATAAATTAGGACGTATCATTAGCACAAACATGCACGTTTATGAATATTATCATATAGCAACATTTTTTTTACCTTATAATTCACCAGATAATAACATAACTTCCTTTGCAAAATTTATAAGTGCAACAATAACAGCTACGCGTATTTACTTGACATTACATAAGTTTTTATATTTGGTTAATAAACATACCTATTACGTTATAGAATTATTTGGACCTATTAATGAAGTTATTAATAAAATTATATATGGTTCTTGGTCTAACATTAACTATTTACCAACAACAGTTAAGGAATATGAAGACCTTATAGTAAAGTACAGTTTAATCTTTAATAATTTTAATTCTAATAATAATGATATTGATTTTTTTAAATTTAATTCAAAATACTTGATGACAAATACAAAATATGAATTTAATAGTATTGAATTTAACAACATATACAAAACAAATACATATGATGATTTTATAAGAGAAAGAGACTATTATTTTAATAACCCCCAATTTATTTACTCAAATTATACAGATTCTAATAATGTGTCCCAAGATATTTTTGTTAAAATACATATTAAGCATATAGCGAATAATTTTAATTTAAGAAAAAAACTTATACTATACTTTGGTACAAAATTTGCTTCTTACGTAAATTTATCCAATTACAAAATTTTTCTTGAAAACACAGTAAGTAACTTGTACTTATTAATTTTTCTTACAGAAGTTGATACAAGCAATATTAACAAACTAGAAAAAAAAGCTCTAATGACTTTTGACCCTGATAATATATTCTTAAAATATAAGTATGGAACAATTAAATACGAAATTTTTTACCAACAAATTTATAACTTATATGTTGAAAAAGGTCCAATTGATTTTCCTACTTTCTTAGCAAATAATTTTACGCATTTAACTAAATCTAAAATTAATAAATTTAAAGAAGCTATTGAACATATTTACCCTGAAACTGTTGTCTCTGAAAATGTTTTAAAAATTAATGGGTTGGAATATTATTTAGTTGATGCGAGCAATTTTAATTTTATTAAATGGTTCAATACAAGTTCGCCTAATTTAACAAATTTAAAACAACAAGTTGTTTATCGAATGGCTGAAAAAGACTTGTGTAAAATAATTTTTATTTGTGGTACACATGTTGTAAAAATAATCGGTACATATAACATTGGTAACAATAGTTTAACTATTACTAATATAATAATTGATGATTCTCCTTGTATAAAAATCTCAGATATACAATATCCATTTAAATATGTAATTCCGTTAAGTTGTAATCATTTGATTTACAAGTCTGGCTCATCATATAATGTTTTATATTTTGCAAGCAATTATACAATTAATGAGCATGATAGAATTTTATTTGAAAACAAATTAGAACCACAAATTATTGAAATTCCAATAAATGAAAATAATATGTTATATCCAAGAATTGGTCACTTTAGTATATTTAAACATTTATGTGAAAACTATCAAATAAGACCATTAAATATTATTTTTACTAATGATGAAATTGGATTAACATGTAAACCTAATTATAAAATTGATGAAAAATATAATTGGAATAAACGGGAATTTTTAACAGGTAATATTCAAGCTAGACCAGTGGACCTAGTTCGCTTATTAAACCAAGTTTCTGATCCTAGTTTAGCTGGAATAATAATCGAAAAGGAGCCGTCAAACACAGGAATAAAAAAATTAAAAAAACTACTAGACTTAACTAATAGTAAGTTTGCTGATTCTGTTGAAAAATTAATTGGGAAAACTGAATTTTGTCGTGTTGCACAAAATAATATTGGGAAAACAACCGAATACCTTGAAAATTTAAAGTTACGTTTATTGGAAAAAATAAGTGAGACTTCCAAATTGTATTCGCGGGAAAATATTTATTTTATTTTAAGTTCAGAACATTATAATTATTTACAATTAGTTAAAACAGTAAACATTGTAAACATGTTATTAGAACTTATTAATGATGAACAACAATTTTGTTCTCAATTAAAAATTTTAAGGGAATTATTAAAAACAAGAACAAATAACTACAATTATAATTTTCCAATTGTTTTTGAAACATTTATTGGCAATGAATTATTAGAAGAACAACAAAATCGTTTTAATAGTATAATTGAAAACTACAATGAAATTATAGAAAATAAAGTGGCAAAAATTTATTCTAATTCTAAAACTGACATTATTAATTATTTCCAAACTGGTGGACATATTTATCCATTACATCATTTTATGATGGGTAAAGGAAAATCTGCAATAATGACACCAATGTTAATGTTGTATTTTTCGTTAATTGCCAATAAAATTCCCTATATTATTGTACCAGAACATTTGATTTTAGAAACCAAACTTAACATGGATGAATATGCATTATTATTTGGCAGTGAACACGAGGTTTTTTCCGGTTCTGAAATTAAAAATTTATTTTTGTCAGGACAGTTTTTAGACTCAGAAACTAATATCAATAAAGTTTTTATTATTGATGAATTTGACTCATTACTCGATCCAACTAAATCAAACTATAATATTGTTGAAAACAAACCATTAGACACAAAACACTTGTATGAATTTATTAAAAAAATTGTGTATTTGATGAGTTCATTGGATATGAAAGAATTTAATCCAGTTGATGTGGAAAAGTTAAAACCATTTGATTCAAATGGTAAAATTGATGAAACTATTGCAGTAAATATAATTAAAGACATTAATCAAATTTATAAAAATATTCAAGCTGATACCTTTGTTGAAAATATTAATTGGGGTATTAGTAAAGATAATTTTTTAGCGGTTCCTTATTTAAATAAAGATAAACCAATTGCCAATTCAAATTTTAGCTCATGTGTAATAACCATATTTTTAACTTTATATTATTATGTGATTTTAAATGAATTACAAGTAACTGAACTTATAATTAAATGTATTATTGAGAAAAAATTATTTAGTAAAATATTTAAAATAAATGAACCAATTGGAAATACAAGAGAATTAATAATTGAATTAATAACTGCTAAACCTGAAATTAAAACTGAGATATTTTCAGTAGTTTTTGATGAAATTTTTTATTCTCTTACTCTGGCACAAGAGCAAATAAATGTTTCATTTGTTGATATAATAAATATTGATTCAATTTACAAAATAGGTTATTCCGGAACAGTTAATTTAGAGTTACCAAATTTTCCACGCACAGACAATGTTTTTAAAATGTCGGAAATTATTGTTGATCCAGATGAATCAGTTAATGTGCTTTATGCTTTAGTTAATGGAACAACATTTATAGTTAAGCAAATGGTTAATAATCTTTGTTTAGATTATATTAGGCAATTAGACAAAAAGGTAAATTTAAATGAGTATGACGTATTTATAGATCAAGCCGGAATTTTTAAAAATATAATTAATAAAGAAGTTGCAAAATGTTTTCAAAGGTTTTTTAATTTTTCAAGGGATATTATTTTTATATCAGAAACAGACCAAAAATATGTTTTAGCTGGTACACACAATGAGTCAAATTATTCTTCCAGTAAAAAATATTCAAAACCATTTATTTATTATTCACAAGGTCATGTTATTGGAGTTGATATTAGACAGGACTATTTACCTAAAATGAAAGGATTAGTAACAATTAATTCCAAATCCATTTATACTAATGTTGCTCAAGCAGTATTTAGATTAAGAAAACTTAATTTAGGACATACTGTTGATATTCTATATGTGGGAAATGAAAATGAAATTTTAACAAGTATTGATATTTGTGAACTTATTAGATGCAATGAAGAAAAACAAAAAGCAGACAAGTCAAATTTGCTTGTCTTTCAAACTTTAAAATCAGAAGTTAGAAAAGCAGAAACAAAACAGATGTTAACCAAGTCATTACTTGGTTTTAATGAGTTTATTAAAGGATATGAAAGTAAGAATAAATCGTATGATAGAGAAAAATTACTTGCGCTTAAAAACACAGGCGACCTTAAAAGTTTTAACAAAATTTACAAAGAAAAAATTAAATATTATTTTATAGATGAATTTCCAAAAACTAATATCGAATACTTAAATGGAATAGTTAAAACAACAAGTATAAATTTTAACAGGCTGTTTAGTCAAATTAATAATGAGGAAATATTAAAAAAATTAGTTTTTTCAATTGACACTGATTGTTCAAACATAACTATTCAAAAAACAAGTGAAAAAGAAGTTGTTAAAGTAAAAGAAGTTAGTAATACTATTTTTAATGAAAACGAATATACCATTCCAAATTTACAATGGGATTATATTCAATACTACTTTTGTAATTTAAAAAACAAAGACATATTTAATCGAATTACCTTTCCAATCAATAAAACTGTTAGTTGCGTACCTAACATATGTACACATTTTAATGGCTTTACATTTGAAAAAAATAATTCAGGATTACTTTGGGTTTTAATTCCAGAAATGGAAAAACTTTTATTGGTTCCTGGATACATGGGTCCTATTTTTGGATTTGAATATGTATTATTAAATACTAAAGACCTTTCATTATTAAACCATAATATGGGAATCAAATTTTTAGAATTAAAAGAATTAATCGATAAATTAAGTCAAAATGAGTTTGTTAAATTTATTCACACTGGTACAGATTTTTATTTAACGCAACAGGCTAATTATACCGCAATACACGATATTAAAAATGTATTTGTTTTGTTTATTATTCTTACTAACTTAACTAATAAATTAGCACCCCATGTTAAAATTTTAAAAATACTTGATAAAAATGCAACATTATATTCAGACTTTAATGGTTTATTAGAAACGTGGTCGTCTAATAAATACCTAAAACAAATAATTATCCCACATGTTAAAAAACTAGAAACATTAGACCCATTTATTAGAACTGATGGAGAATATAAATGTAATATTAACGTTAGCAAGTTTATCGAATATAATCAAAACCTAGAAAAAGAATGTGTGAATAATAAGAATAAATTTAATTCAAATCTACAAAGGCAAACACAGCTCGCTGAAAACAAGTTTAATGCTATTTGTACCCAATATAAAATAGAATATCAAAATCACACAAACTGTACGGTAAACAAACAAATCTTTTTTGATGCTGGTAATACTGAGCTGTGTAAAAAAAATCAAGTTGAATATATAAACTTGGAAACTATTAAAAATAACAATCTAATATCCCTGCAAACTCAAGAAATTATAAAAACTAATGAAAAAATTAAAGAGCTAAATAATGATATTAAAAAATTAACTAAGCCAATAAAAAAGTTAGAAAAAGAAATTACTGATTTAGAAGAATTAAATAAAAAAACTGATCAAATGGAAAAAAAAGAAAGACAAGTGTTTAAAAATAATATAAGAGAAAAAATTAAACAAATTGAAGAATCAATTAAAAAAGAAGAAAAGCACATTCATAAATCGAAAGAATTTATTAGGCTTACTGACAAAATTGCAGTTAAAACAAATAAAGTAAAACAAATGGAAAATAAAATTAATGAGTTAAATATGGAAAATAAAATATTAAAATCAAAGCTTTAATACAGTAGCAACGAATTTTTTAATTAATAATAATTTATTTTTAACTAAAAATTAATTCTTGGATATTATTAATATGGTACAAACTTTATCTGATTTATTGGTTGAACATATACCAGTTTTTTACCATTGGTTAGATGGGTTTATTAATCCAACTTTTGGAAACACATTAAAAAACACACGCAAATTTATTACAAATAAATTTACTCAAGTTTTTGCCACTAAAAACATTTGGTTTAGTAGATTTGGCAATTTTTCCCTTTCAAATGGTAAATATAAATCTGGTATTGAATTTTATAACTTTGAAACCAAACAATTTTTATGTTTGTTTTTAGATGAAGATACGAGTTTAATTTCTATTAGTCCATTTGAAAAAGTTGGTTTTGATGATAACATTTACAAGTTGACAGATTACTGTGAAATTTCTGACAAATTGGATGAACTAATTAATCTGTTTACATTTAATATTTTTCAAACAGGTGATGAATTACATGCAATTTGTATAGTAACATTTATTAAAAATAATAAATTATTTTTACATATAGTTAACTCTGGTGAAGGAATTGAACAAACAGAACAGTTTATTGACACCAAAACTAAATCCAAATACTACGAACCATGCCAAAGTTATCTTGTATGTGGGGATATCACAGATAAAAACAAATTAACAGATAGCTTTAAAAAACTTATTTGCATGTTATATTTTGGAGATGTATACAATACTCTTATTGATATTTACAAAACAAATAAATCATCAACAAACAAGGAAATATACAATATTGATAGTGTAGGAAAAGGCTATCCAATCTATGCTAATTTTATTTCTTTGTTAGGATTAATTATTTCACAATCACCAGATACTGGATTAATTACTTTTGGTAAATATACTTTAAAGTCTATATCTGAATTACCTCTACTTACACTATATACTAATGAAGAATTAATAGGAGATAATAATAACAAACTTTTTTATATTAAAAGAAATGAATGGACTAACATTAAAATAGATAAAATAAATATTTTAGATCAAGACAAGGTAGGCTCATTTACAATATTATATGTGAAAATGTTAAGTGAGTTTTTACCAGATAAAATCAATTACCAACTTGACGGGAAAATATTAGAATTGATATCTGATGTTAATACTGACCAAATTTGTCCAATAGAACCTAACCAAAATAATTCAATAAGTTCAATAGTATTGGACAAAATGCTTTTTAAGGTTGGATTTGGTTCAAACAGTTCAAACAGTTCAAACAGTTCAAACAGCAAATTATTTATTACTCCACAAGAAAGTGGTTCATGTACTTGGTTCAGTTTTTATTGGTCAATATTACTATATTCAACATATTATTTAAATGATGTTGATTCATATATTAACATAATAAAAGAAATAAATACACAATTTTTACAGTATGTTGAAAACATATTTTCCGCTAAAATTTCAATGCAAGAACAATTTGGTTTAGTTGGTATTAAATGGAGAAAATTATTTGCAAAACTATGTGATATTGGTTTGTTGGAAAAAAATAAATTTGAAGAAACTGTTGATTATATATATTCAACACCATTTGGTTTTTCACCTTCAGTTCAAAGATGGAAAGAAATAAGTAATGAACCAATTCAATTTAATACTTTAAATTGGAATGCGTGTGTTTATGTTAATCAAGTTAGTTTACCAAAAACAAATTCTCTTGGTATTTCAAATAGTACACAGCTAAACAAGGTTTTAGTTGATGTAATTTTGTCAAATTATACAACTAGAACCGACCAAGTAAGATTAACAAACACATTAATAATTAATTATTTTAATATTTTTAAAAGTGGGAAAAAAACTAACATTAAATTCTTTCCCGGTCCCTTTACATCAACTGGGGCATTTGACATTTTAACAAAAGGTGAGTTATTTGAATTGTATAAAAATGAAAATTTACATAAAACAATACAATCTATGTCATATCAATATTTGTGCGATGACAAACTATTTAGATTATTTAAACTTTTCGAAAAAACATTTGATTCTAATACTGACTCTTATACGTACCATTTTTTTCCTTTTGCAACATTTTTATTAGAAAGTACAGATGATACTAATGAAATTATCCAGCTAAGTAATTTTTTATCTAGGGCAAATATTTTTGCATTGTGTTTGATAGACATTCAAAATTTTATATCAAGTATTTCAAAAATAATTGACATGATGTATTACGAACCAATCCAAAAAATTATTATTGGTTTCAATAAACTATTATCATATTTAATTGGTATTGATTCAGAGTATATTGGTATAAATGTTCGTGAAACTTTAAATGACCCAGTCTTTAAAGAACGAATAAGCCCGATAGAAATTCAATCAAATTATTTAAAAAAATATTTAATTAATAGTTTTTCAATACCTTATGCAAATATTAATGCAAATATATTAAGAACTTATGAAACTTTTACCAAGTCAAAACAATTTTATTATGAGAATCCAGAACTTATTTATAAAAACTCCAAATCAGATGAAATTATGTCAATCGATTCGTTTATTAGAATTCACATTCATGATCTATTAAAACCAAAAAATATCAAATACAGAGAAAACTTTATTAGATTTTATGGAAAAAAATTTGTTCAAATCAATTCAGTCAAAACACCTAATAAAAACTGGGAATTTGCAATTTTAACGAATTTGCACTTGTTAATGTATGGTAGCGAATTAGTTATACCAGAAGATAATAACTCAATTAACTTGTTGAATTTCAGTGCACGAATTAATAACTATTTGGATTTTCTTAATTTAATCAAAAGTACATTTAAATCAAATCCAAATAATTTTGATGAATTTATTGTTACCAATTATAAAAATCTTGAATATGATACTTTAAAAATAATAAAAACAAAATTACTAAAATACTATCCAATGACACGAATTGAACAATCTACTAATCAAAAAAAATTATTTATTGGGAATTACGAATATGTTCAATTGTATGATAAACCAATTTTTACAAATTATTTTAATGTTGATAACTCATCTATTATTTTGTATTCCAAATCAGAAGTACTTGAACATGTTATTATTATTAATACAAAACATATATATAAAGTTGATTTGGTAAAAACAGGTAAGGAGTTTCACATTGATTCAATTTATGTTAATGGATATAAGTCTTTACGTTTTTCTGAAATTAATTATCCATTTAAATATTCTATACCACTAACATGCAACCATTTAATTTATCAAAATAATAACTTGTTTCAACTAATTTATTTTTCCCAATTAGAATTAAAATCTAAAAATTTTGAACTTTTTTGTAAAACAAGTACACATGAACTAATTGAGTTTACAATTAATGAAAACAATATGTTATATCCTAAAATAACTGGTCCAGACACATGGATTAAATTTATGAAACTATGTATGGATTATCATGTTAGACCCTTAAATTTACTATTTACCCGGTTAGACCAAACATCTGGATATTGTGTAAATGAGAAATTATATGGACTATTTAATTTCAATAAGCAAGAGTTTTTAACTGGGCTAATCAAACCAACTTCTACTGACGTGGTTAAACTAATAACACCAGATATTGATAATCAGGGTGTGATAACCCTAAGCAATAATTTATCAGGATTAGAAAAAGTTAAAAATCTTATTGGGTTATCAGAAGCAGGTTCAGAAGAAAACATTTATACCGATTTAGTAAATAAAATACAATTTTGTCGTGTTGTTGATTCTAATGTTCCTGAAACATTAAAATATTTACAAGCTCTACAAAACCAAGTACAAAAGTCAATAGGTGAGTATATGAGTTACTATTCCACAGTTAATGTTAGCAACTTATTTGGTCAAACTCATGCAAATTATTTAGTTAAAATTCGTATTTGGAATATTATTGGGTCACTTTTAAAACAAATTAATAATGAAGATAACTTTTGTTCTCAAATAAAAATTTTAAATGGACTTTTAAAATCCCGAACTAAAAATTTGAAATATAACTTTGAGTTTGTTTTTGAAACAATAAGTGGAAATGAATTATTGCATGAACAACAAACCAGATACTTTGATATTATTGAAAATTATACAGGACAAGTTCAAACAAATACTGATAGAACTTACACAGGTCAAGAAACTTCAATTATTAAATTTAACCAAACCGGAGGTCGTGATTTTATATATCCATTACATCATTTTATGATGGGTAAGGGAAAATCATCTGTAATGTCTCCCATTTTAACTGCATATTTTGCTTTAATTCATGAAAAAACACCCTATATAATTGTTCCTGAACATTTAGTTCCCGATACAAAATCAATAATTAATCAATATGGTCAAGTTTTTTCAATAGAAAATAAAATAATAATAAAATCTGATTCAGAAATTAAATTGGATTTTTTAAATGGGGAATTTGCAGACTTGACAAAAAATACTAACTTGGTTTTTATAATTGATGAATTCGATTCATTATTAGACCCGGGAAAAAGTAACTTTAATATTGTTGAAAATAAAACACTTTCAGTAACACCAATATTTAAAATTATCCATCAAATTGTTAAACTTATGGAATTAAAATCTCTGAACCAAATAGAAATCAGTGAAATAAAATCTAAATTAGAAACAACATATTCTGACCCAGTAATTTCCAATATTTTAAAAGAAATTATAAAAATACATGAGACTATTGTATCAAATACATTTATTGAAAATATTCACTGGGGTATTGATACTAATAAATATTATGTTGTACCATTTGTTAACAAAGATAAACCAATACCAAATTCTACATTTTCATCTTCTGTACTTACTGTATTTTTAACTATTTATTATTATAGAATTTATGCCAGGCCAGGACTATCAAAGTTAATTGTTAAATATATTTGTGATAATGATTTATGGGAAGAAATTTTTAGAGTTCCAAAACCATTGTCTCAAGTGCAAAAATTTGTTAATGACTATGTTCGTTCAGACCCAGGAATTATCAGTACAATATTTAATATGTTTTTTACTGAAATATTTAAAACATTCTTATTACCTCAAGAACAATTTAATACCTCATTTGTTGATATTTTAAACATTGACCAGATTTATAAAATTGGATATTCTGGAACAGTAAATGTTGATTTACCTGAATTCTCACGTGCAACTAATAAATTTGTCAATATTCGTGGGGATTCCGATGAATTGGTTAATGTTGCTTATGCAATTGCAAATGCAAACGTTTGGACAATTTCACATGCTAAAATAGATGGATTGGATGGGTTGGAAGGTTTAAGTCCTGTTGACAATCTTGTCCAGTTATTAAAACTTCAAGAAATTAATTTACTAGAATATGGAGCATTTATAGACCAGCTTGGTGTTTTTAAAAATATTCCTAACGAAGATGTTGCTCGTGTGTTTAGTAAAGTATTTAATGGTTCAAGGGAAATTATTTATATGACAGAAACTGATGAAAAAATTGTTTTAGCTCATGGGGAGAAAATCCCATACGATTCAGGAGTTCAATACACAAATCCATTTATATATTATTCTCAGGGACATGTCATTGGTGTCGACATTAGGCAGGATTATTTACCGGAAATAAAAGGCTTGTGCACTTTAAATGCAAAATCAACCTATACCAACGTAGCCCAAGCTGTTTTCCGCTTAAGAAAACTAAATCAAGGGCATCGGGTTGACTTGCTCTATGTGTGTAATGATAATGTGACTGAAAACTTAACTCAGGAACAATTGTATCGATTGTTAAAAACCAATGATAAAGAACAAAAAGCTAATAAAGCTGACTTGCTTGCATATCAAACATTAAAATCTGAAATCAGAAAAGCAAGAAAACCAAACAAAATTTTTAAGGATAATTATAAGGAACAAATTAAATACTATTATATTAATGATATTTCACCTGTTATGTCAGAATGTTTAAAAGGAATTTTAAGTCAAGACGAATTGACCAAGCCAGAATTATCTCAACTGGTTATGCAAATTAATTTACCGGAAAAATTGCAAAGACTTGTTTATTCAATTAATTCTGAATTATCAGAAACTATCAAGTCACTGGAAACAGAAAAAGAGTCGGAAAAAGCAAAGGCAAAATCTCATAATGTTGATATTGTAATATCTAAACAAAAATTCTTACAACTACCTAAAATCAAAGTTGAATATTTTACATGGGATTTTGTTGATTTTTCTAATAAAGAAATTTTAAAAAATTTAACGTTGACAACTGATGAATTTGTGTATATTATGCCAAACATTATTTATCAAGGTAATAATAACAGTTTTATTGAAAGTACAACAGGAATAATGTTTGTACTATTTGAAAATATTCCAGCTGTGTTGGTCATTCCATCCCATATGGCACCTGAATTTGCTGAATCACATGTTTTATTATCAGTTAATAATTTTTCACTAATTAATGCTTCACAAATAGAACTTTATAATAAACACAAGAACTTAATTAAAAAATTAAGTAAAACTACAATTTTAAATTATATTTTAACTGGGCAGAATTTTCCACAATTAGAAAATACTTATTTAACATGTGTGTTAGTTTATGTGTTTTCACAAATGGAAAAAATACTGCCAGAACATAGTTCTTTAATTGCAAAATATGAAAACATAAATTCTTTTATAAGAGAAGATGAAGAAAAAGTAATTTTAAATTGGTTTAAACATAAATCAAGAGCATCTGCATTTGTTTGGAATAGTGAATATTATGAAAAAATAAAACTGAATGAAACAAGTATAAAACTATTTCATCCAACTAACCCAACTAACCCAACTAACCCAACCAAATTAAACCAAACAGCCGGTTCGGGTAACCGGTACCCAATCATTTATTAAATAATTGAAAATTAGTTAATTTAACTTGTATTTTTAACTAATTAACAAATTCTCAATGTTATGGACAGATAAGGCAAAAAAAATTCTTAAAAAATATTGGAAAATTCCAGAACTTAAGGAAAAACAATTTGAGGTAATAAATGAATTACTATTAGGTAACGATGTTATTGGTTTACTTCCTACCGGATATGGTAAATCGCTTTGTTATTTATTACCTCCACTTGTTACAAAAAAAACTATGTTTATTATTAGCCCATTAATTTCACTTATGGATGACCAAAAAGAAAAGTTACTTGCAATGGACATACCATGTGCTGCATTACATGGTAATAATAAAAATAAAGACAAGGAAGTTTTTCAAGTTATTGATGGGACTATTAAAATTGTGTATATGAGTCCTGAATATTTAATTAAAGGTGATGGTCTAGAATTAGCAAACACACTTGTGGAATCAGACCAATTGGGATTTTTAGCAGTGGATGAATCTCACTGCATTAGTGTATGGGGTCAAGATTTTCGCCCAGAATATACCAAAATTAAATTATTCCGCGAATCATTTCCTCAAATACCAATTTTAGCAGTAACCGCAACAGCAACTGATACAGTTTGCCAAGATATTGGAAAATTTCTTCATTTGTCTAATCCAGTTTTGGTTCGTGCCAGTTTTGATAGACCAAATTTGTATTTGGCCATATCCGAAATGCCCACTATACAGTTTGAAGAAAAAAGACCAAGAAGTGTTAAAATAATTACTAAAACCAAAGAAAAAGAAACAATTGTTATGGAATATATGGAAAAATATCCCGGAGAAAAGATTATTATTTATGCAAACTCAAGAAAAGATTGTGAAGAACTTGCAACTCAATTAAATAAGTTAAAAAAATCATGCTGTGAAGCATACCATGCTGGTTTATCAAAAGGTCTCAGAGAATCAATTCAATCAAAGTTTTCAGAAGGAGACATCAAAGTTATAATTAGTACAATTGCATTTGGAATGGGTATAGACCAAACTGTTCGTGTTGTTATTATATTTGGTTCACCTTCATCTGTTGAAGAATATTATCAACAAATTGGGCGCGCAGGAAGAGATGGAAAACCAGCTGAAACAGTTTTATATTTTGAATATACCAATTTAATAATTGCGAAACATATGCTAAAAGACATTAAACAAAAATATCCTGCATTAGCACGCGCTAAGGAAAACAACTTAAACAAAGTTAGTAAATTAGTTTTTACAAACACATGTAGGCGTAGATTTATCTTGGACTATTTTAATGAACCTTTTAATTTTTACACTTGTGGAAATTGTGATAATTGTTGCGAGTCAGAATTAGTTGATATGACTGAACAGTTTTATCCCATTATATTTAAACCTGGAAATACACCGGAAAGAGCTGCATCTGATATTAAATATAATTATTTAACAGAAGTAAAACATTTAGATAAAAACAAGAAGGAAAAACAACAGGAATTATTTTTAATTAATGATATTTGGCAATGGAAAAAGTATTTAATTGAAAACAAACTTAAATTATCTAATATTCCAGATAATATAAAATTTAAAATACCCAAAAAATTTGTTAAAAAAATAGTGGAAACTAAAACCGGGAAAAATACTCAGGACTTTGAGGATAAAATTAAAATTTACGAAAAACAAATTAATTTATAAAATTAGCCAAATTTAATTTGATAAAATAGTGGGTAAAAAACCCTGTGCGTTTTAATTCGGAAAAAATATCTAGTTTAAAGTATTAGAGGGTTAAGTGAGATATTAACTTATCTCCCATATTTCCTGATATCTAACCCATATCAGTTGAGTGTATGGTTAGTCGTGTTCGCACGGGTTTATATTTAAAGTCTGGTGTTTTAGTACATCTGTATCTTAATATAAATGTATTTTTGGGGCAACCTGAAATCCTAACTCCCTCCTTTAAATCGCGTGCGGTGTGTTTTAGATACACTAAGAGATTTAAAGATTTGTTAACATATTATGTTAACTAAAAGATTGTTCCCTTAAATATAAGCTTGCTTATATTATTTGAGGAAAAAACATGATTTGAGTTTGTAATACCAATAGCAAAAGCAAACTTAAGTCATCAAGCAATTATAATTATTTTATGGTTAAATATCAATTGAGTTCAACTCTCAATAATTGCAAATGGATTTAAATATGTTGGTTCCCATTGAGGAAATTTTAATTTTTTGTTGTTTTTAATATAATCTGTTAGTTGGTCAAACACTCCAGCTGACAGACCGGGTTCTATAGCTCAGTAGGTAGAGCGAACGGCTGTTAACCGTTAGGTCTCAGGTTCGATCCCTGATAGAACCGCCTGATTTTTTAGTTTATTCAAATCATAATTTACTATTGTGATTTAAATAAAAATAAATTTTTAATTTATATTTTTTATTATACACCAATATAATGGGATGTTGGGATATATTTTGTTTTTTATGTGGAAACACATGTCATCCAATAAGTAAGGATATTGAATTGGAACTGTCTGAATCAATAGAATTTTATGAAAAAGTTTTAAAGAATAAAAAGTATAAATGGTTTATTGAAAATTTTGGTCCAGTTTATTCAAGTTACAATTCAGACCCGGTAAAATTTATCAGTAAACTTAAAAAACTTAAAACGCAAACAAAGTGGTTGTCCAAATGTACTTTCTTAAGTGCAGACAATAAAATTATACATGGGTGTAAAGAAGTTAATTGTAATATTGGTTTTCGTGATTCTAAAGGTAATTGGTATTATCATGAAACAGTTAGTTCAGATCAGTTACTAAACTATGGGGTATTTGTTCACTCTGATTGTTGGAAATATATATTTAAAACATTTAAAGTAAAATTAAATTATTCGTATTTACCAATTTTAAATGTGGAAAGAACTGATGTAAAACTTTTCCAATTCATAAACTATGGACCAATTGAAAAGTATTGGGACCAAGATTTTAAATTTTTATTAACAATTGTAAACAAAGACGAAGAATTATGTTCAAGTCCATTGGTTAGTAATAAAGTTGTGTCAAACATCAAAAAGGTTTGGTCAAATCTTAAAATAAGAACTGATAAACAAAGAAAATCCCCAGGGGTTAGTGCAAGTTTTTACAAATTAGGCCATTACAAGGTCGGACTAAATGGAAACATTTGGACAGTTAAATCAGGCAAATGGGTTGAATTAGCAGATAATGAAACCAAAACTATTACATATGATGTTAATAAAATACCTAAAAATCTAGTTGGCATTGCAGATGTAAATACCAAACCAATATTTGTTAAATCGGTTAAACAAGTAAAGGCAAAACAAGTACAATTAGAAATTACTACTACAAACATAAAATAATATCCAATAAACAAATTAAATAAATTTATTGAATATTAAACAACAAGTTCTTTGTTACTACTGCTTACTATAACGCTAATATTGTTATTGTCATTAAACCCAGTCATATTTGCACTAGAATTTATTAAATGAGTAATTAGTGGGTTAGAATTTGAATTAGTATCAGTATTTGCAGCCAGTTCTGCAGGGGGATTATTTGGATTAGCAATTGGTTCCAAATTATTAATATACGAATCCCAGTTGGTCCATTTGGTTTTGCACATTGGACATGATCTTTGATTTGGTTGTTTTTTGTCTAACCAAGTTGTTAATATTTCAACACAATAGTTATTTTTACATGTGGTGCACGTAGAATATTGTGTATCTGTTGGTATTTCTTCAAATGATATTGGGCAGAATTTACGGTCGGGATCTACAATTAATTTAAATCCTTGTAGTTTAAATACAACTTTTGAAATCTGATACATTTGGACTGATGATATGGGTTGCGGTGTATAATTTGTTTGTAAATCTCTCATTGTATATGCATCACCTGTCATATATGCCAATCCGCCCATTCCAGATGTTTGTCTATACATATTTGCACTTAACCCAAAAATTTTAATTTGGTTGGTTGGGGCATTGGGGTTAAATTTAACTTCTAATTTTACGGTATCAATTCGAGAATAATTAGTTGAACCAACAAATGACTGGGCCGACCTATCAAGATAATTTTCGTTGAAACTAAATGGAAAATAAATCATTCGAGACGATATTATTTTACATTTGGATTTAATTAAAAACTTGTTTAAACGAAATCTTTCTTGACCATTCAAATATAAATTAATTTCCTGGATATTTGTCGGGTTATCACATTCAATAAAAATTCCTTTGTTTGGGCCCTCAAAAGGCAAAAGAATTTTAAATTCAGACCCAGTTTGTGCCAAGTTAGCATTTGATATATTCACATCCATTTGGTAAACATATTGAATAATTTCTTCATGTAAAGTATTAGGGTTACCTAAAACTTGACGTTCCTGATTATCTAAATATGTTAGTACACCAACTAATTCCCACGTGGTTAATAATTCGATGGGATTGGTTTGATTATTAACTATGCAAAATCTAACCTCATGATGCTGTAATCCAAGAAGATTGATTTCTCCGAATATTTTGTCAAAATGTAAATTAACATAAATATCCAAATCAATAATTTCTGGTTCTGATAAATTAAGTAAAAAAGCTAAAGGCCAATGAGCTACCCTACAACCACCAATTTCCATATGCAAACTTAGTTTGGATAATTGGGTTTTTAGCATATTTGGTGTAATGGGAATTTCTGGGTTGGCTTGGTTTGGTTGAACAAAACTAAATTTCACGTATTCTGGAACAATTATGTCTGCATCTCGTGTAAGTGTAATTTGACCAGTCAATTGTGCTGGACCATATTCAATATATTCATGAGCAACATTTCTTGGAATATGAGTGTTCATTTGGCCAGTAGCAATCAGTGACATTAAACCTCCTGGCATAATATTTTATTTAAATAACACAACTTGTTTTTAAGTCGGGATAAATTTGAAAAGGATTTATTTAAAAAAAATTATATAAATAAAATTAAACAACAATTTCTTGGTTATTTGTATTTTTATTAACAAGGTTGAAATTTGTATTGGCAGGTTTAACTTCTGGTTCTGTATGTGGATTATTAAAATTGGGTATTGATTCCAATTGATTAATGTACGAGTTCCAGTTGTTCCATTTGGATTTACATGTGGGACAAACTTGATGTTCTGGTTGTTTCTTATTTAACCACATTGTTAATGTATCTACACAATAGTTATTTTTACAAGCGGAACAACTGGTATATTGGGTACCTATTGGAATATCTTCGTATGAAATTGGACAAAAATTATAATTTGGGTTGGTAATTAATTTAAATCCTTGAAGTTTAAAAGCTATTTTGGATATTTTGTACATTCGTGCTGATGATATTGGCAGTAAATTATAGTCGGTTTGCAGGTCTCGAACCGAATATGCAGAACAACTCACATGAAAAACCAAACCTCCCACGCCACTCATTTGTCTGTAAACATTGGAACCTAATCCAAATACACCAATTCGATTTGTTGGAGTATTCGGGTTAAATTTTACTTCTAATCTAACTGCGTCAATTATTGAAAAATTTGTTGAACCCTGAAGTGATTCCGGATGTTTGGATAGCATTTCTGCATTATAATTAAATGGAAACCATAACACACGCTCAGATATAATTTTACATTTGGTTTTAATTAAAAACAAGTCCATTTTAAATCGGGCCATATCATTTAAATATAGGTTAATTTCACAAATGGTATTGGGATTGTCACATTCAATAAATAGGCCTTTGTGCGGACTATCAAAAGGAACAAGAATTGAAAATTCAGATGCAGTTTGTGCAGGGTTTGTGTTTGAAACATTCACGTCCATTTGGTAAATTTGTTGAACAAAACTTTCATAAGGTGCAGTTGCTAAAATGCTTCGTTCAGAACTATCTAAATATGTTAAAATTCCATTTACTTCCCAATTAGTAATAAATTCAACTTGGTTTATAGTTGGTTGGTTAAGAATAATTTTAAACCCTACTTCATGCTGTCCTAACCCAATCAAGTTAATTGGTCCAAATATTTTATCAAAATGTAATTTTACATAAATAGACGAATCAATAATTTCTGGTTCTATTAAATTAACTAATAAAGCTAAAGGCAAATGTAATATTTCGCCACCGCCAATTTCCATACATACGGTTAGTTTGGATAATTGAGCTTTTAACATAGACAAACTGACAGGTTGACCAGGGTCAGGCTGGGTAAAGTTAAATTTAACATATTCGGGAAGAAATATATCTGCTTCACGAGTAATTAAAATTGAACTGGACAATTGAGCAGGACCGTACGTGATATAATCAAGTGAGATATTTCTATGAATATAATTGTTTTCTGCACCATTTGCTACTAATGACATCAAACCATAAGGCATATTATATTTAATGTTTACATTAAAGCTTGTTTTTAAGTCGGAATAAAATTGGAAAATATTTATTTTAAAATTTGTCCAGACTTAAAAAGAAAATTTGTAGAATTTATAATGCAATTCCAATCTCAAACTCAATCTTTATCTCAATCTAATTCTATAACTATTTCTGATGTTGAAATTGGTCTTGATGAACTGTTTACCAAAATTGTTCACCTTGACCTCGACAAACAGAAAATTTTATTGTCTGCACTATATGACCCCAAGCTTGAACCAAATCTTATTCAATATATTGAATATGTTTTTGGTATTTCAAGTGATTTTAAACAATTACCCCAATTAATTGAACTAACCGATATTGTGGTATCCCACTGTAACCCTTATTGTTGGGATAAGATATACCCACTTGTTAATTCTGGTTTAACATCAATTAAATTTTCCACTAAATTATTAGCACTAAATGTTATTGGACAATTTGCTACCAGATACCCTGAAGCTACTGCTCAAAACATGCCCGAAATAATGGCTATGTTAATTACTGCATCAACTGATCCTAAACCCCAAGTTAAAACCCAAGTTGCCACAACTTTTAATGTTGTAGTTAATACCATTGAAAACGTTGATGTCAAACATTTGTTTCCCGTTGTTATTTCCGCTTACACTGCACCTGCTGAAAATACTCAAAAAGCCTTAGATGCACTTATCGCAACCCCATTCGTCAATGATATTGATATTCCAACTATGGGCTTTTTAGTTCCCCTGTTAACTCGTTCAATGAAGGAAAGAAAAATGGTTTACCAAAGAAGAGCAGCTGTTGTTATTCAAACCTTATGTAAACTTCTTAAAAATCCCGTATATGCTAAACCATTTTATGGTGTTTTACAACCGGTATTAACCAGAGGTTTTGAAGAAATTGCTGACCCTGAAATTCGTCAAGTTTGTTCGAATTCTCTTGAAGTATTAAACAAAGTTCATACTCAAGGTACTAATAAAATTTTAGAATCATACACACACGAACAATGTGTTGACCAATACAAACAAATTTTAGCCGCACATGGGGTTGATAATACCGATGAATTGGTTACCCATAGTGCTGACTTGGTATGGACCCTAATCAGACACGAAAATAAATCTAGAGAAGTTTGGACCAAATGTATCAGTCCTTATTTGGCTAGTTTGATAGGGGATAGTGAAAAATTAGAATTAGTAACTAATGCTATTACTGAAACCATTATTAAAGAAATTAATATTGAAGAACATAATCCTGAAGATGATGAAGAAAACTTATGTGACTGTGTGTTTTCCCTTGCATATGGTACCCGTGTGCTTTTACACCAAACACCTTTCAAGGTTAAAGTTGGTAGAAAGTATGGGGTGCTAGGTCCAAATGGTGCTGGTAAATCTACTTTAATGAGAGCTATTGCAAATAAAAATTTACAAGAATTCCCAGAACATTTAAGATGTCTATATATTGAACATGATATTCAAGGAAATAAATCAGATATGTCAGTTCTTGAATATGTTATGTCTGACGATAAAGTAGTTGAAATGGGTGTTCCATCAGATGAAGTTATTAATCAATTAGTTTCTATGGGTTTTGATGGTCCTATGATTAATGGACCAGTTACTTCCTTATCAGGTGGATGGCGCATGAAACTATCCCTTTCAAAGGCAATGGTTTTAAAACCAGATATGTTATTACTTGATGAACCTACAAATCACTTGGATGAATTTGCAGTTAAATGGTTAGTAGACTATATTCAAAGTCTTAAACGTATTACGTGTTTAGTAGTATCTCACGATACAAAATTTTTAGATAAAGTATGTACTAACATTATACATTATGAAGGTTCTAAATTAAAATTTTACTCGGGTAATTTAACTGATTTTTTAAAAGTTAAACCAGAAGCCAAACAATATTATGAATTAACATCAGATAATCTTCAATTCAGATTTCCTGACCCTTCACCTATTGAAGGTGTTAAGTCATTATCAAAAGCAGTACTTTCAATGAAAAATTGTTATTTCCAGTACCCAACTGCTCCTAAACCCCAATTATCTGATGTTTCAATTAAAGTTTCTCAAGGTTCTCGTGTTGTTATTGCTGGGGTAAATGGTGCTGGTAAATCAACTTTAATTAAGTTACTTTTAGGAGAAATTGAACCTAATCAAGGTACAATTGAAAGACATCCAAATGTATGTGTCGGATATATTGCACAACATGCTTTCCATCATATTGAAAATCATTTAGATAAAACACCCGTTGAATATATTATGTGGAGATATAGAGGAGGTTATGATAAAGAATCAATTAATGCAGAAGCTTTTACTATGACTGATGAAGAATTAAACGCAATTAAAGCTAGGGCAAAAGAAAATAAGGAAATGTTAATTTCTGAATTAGTTTCAAGAAGAACTGGAAAGCGCGAACATGAATATGAGGCTAAAAATGATCAATTGGAAATTACCCAATGGTTCACTAAAACTGAATTAATCGCAATGGGTTATGAAAAAATGATTAAAGAAAAAGATTTACAAATTGCAATGGAATCTCAACTAGGCCAAAGAAAACTAACAACCGGTGAAATTCAAAGACATTTTGATAATTTTGAATTAGGTCCAGAGTTTGCTCAACACACGAAGATATGTGCATTGAGTGGAGGTCAAAAAATGAGGTGCACGATTGCAGGGTCGACGTGGTCACATCCAAATATTATAATTCTTGATGAACCTACAAACTTTTTAGACAGAGATAGTATTGGTGCATTATCTGATGCCATTAAACATTTTAAAGGTGGTATACTTGTAATTTCTCACAATTCGGAATTTTATAAAAGTATTGGGGGTGAAAAATTAGAACAATGGTTATTAGAAGGCGGTAAATTAACCATTATGAACGGCGATTGGGCAGATGAAGTAGAAAAAGCTAGAAAAAAAGCTGAAAAAGAAAATTCCAAAAAACTTAACTTGGATGGTGATGAAGAAAAGTTTGATTCTCTTGGTAACAAACTTGAAGTTAAGAAAGAAACAAAAGAATTAGACAGAAACGAAAAAAAGAGACTAATGAAATTAAAAAAAGAAATGGAAAAGCGTGGAGAAGATACTTATGATATTGATGTACTTCTTGGTTTAGCATAAGAATTACTATTTTATAACTAATTTATAAATATTATTTGTTAATTAGTTATTAATTACAGGTCAAAATGTTTTTCATTAGATTTTTGTTTACTTAATATAAGTTTATCTAATTTATTTTTATTCGGTTCTAAATAAGAAAATTCATATGGTTTTGTCCAAGAATCTCTGTTCAAATAAATTTTAAGTTTAACTGGTTTTTTATTTTCTCTTCCAATAATTTTTCTGTCAACTAGTTCTTTTTCTGGAATAACATAAAATATTTCCAGATTTTTAAAATTTAACCAATAAAAATCATTATCGCCAATTTCGTAACATTGTTTGTTTTTGGCTCCACATTTTTTTGACAAATAAAATACATTTATAGTTGAATCTTCGTTATATACTGAACCTACTTTTTCCTGAAATTTAAGATTATTAACTTTAAAATCAAAAACAGTGCCTTCCATATCACTTTGTATAAAATTAATCCAATGGATTTTTTCTTCTCTAAGTGTTTTTAATGCTAATTCTTGTTTAGTTTTTTCATTTAATGGTGTATTAAGAATTGTTATGTTAGATTTTTGCATTTTGTTGTATAATAATTTGATTGCTTGTAAAATATTATCTTCTGAACAGGCTAATTTTGAATATTTACCATTTGATGTAATTGAAAGTATTGGTCCACACTCACTAATATCGTTTTGTTCAAAACACCACAACTTTTTATCCTGTGTGCAAATACAAACAATAATAGTATTTTCATATGTTTTCTTACCAAAATTAAAACTATATTGATTTTTGTTATTAATACTTTTTGTTGATTTTACTTGTATTCCAACATAACTATCACCATTAGTATTTTTTAACTTAATGATAATATCTGACTTGCAGCCATCATTTGCTTTAACACATTCAAAATCTTTTTCAATTAAATTTGTTAAATATTTTATGGCATTATATTCAAGTTGAATCAGTTGGAGTTTATTTTCACCAGCATACCTTGTTTTTAATTGAACACCAACTTTTTTATTTGTACAATCCAAACATAACAATCCGTAAGTTTCATCAAAACCAAAATGACCATAACTTGTTTTATTATCGTGACCACAAGTGGCAATATATGGTAATTTTGTATTATTATTTTTATATTGAACATTAAATTCATCCTCATTTAAAATAAGTTTACAACCTTTTTCCTCAAATTTCTGTTTTACAGTTTGATAATCTTTTCTTTGTTTTTTTCCAATCTTTTCTGCAGTATTTATTTTTGTACACGACTTGCATAATAAACCAGAACCACCAGAAAAACATTTATAAGACATTTTATTTTCGTGCCCACATTGAGCTTTATAAGGTAATATTGAACTAATTCCTTTATACAGTTCTAAAAATTTTTCGTTAGAGTTTATTAATAATTCACAACCATTTGAAGTAAATTTATCCGCTACTTTTTTCCAATTTAATTTAGTTTTTCCACATTCAATAATATTATTTTCAAACTGTAATTGTTGTTGAGCGATTAGTCTTTCTGTAGTTTTTTGTCCAGTAAGTTTTCTTGAACATGTGGTACAGTTTCTTGCTTTACCATTTTTAAAATTAGCGTATGTGGTTTCATGTTCATGACCACATGTTGCAATATATTTTAATTTTGAATTAGAGTTTTTGTAAATTATTTTAAATTCCTTTTCATCACATAACACTGTACAATTAGCTTCTGTAAAAATTTTTTTAACTTCATCATATGGGGTTCTTTGTTTATTAGCGTTTGTGCATGGCACGCAATATCCAAAATTATTTTTAACTTGTAATAAACTTAACTTACAATCATGGCCACATAAAGCCTTAGTTAATAATATAGTTGAATCTGTTGGTTTCAATAAATTAAATTGATTTTCATCAATTAAAAGAACACAACCTGCTGCTATGAATTTATTTACAGTATCAGTGTATTTTAATTTTTTATCCGTCATTTTATTATAAATAAATAATGTTTGTTTAAATACAAATCATTAAAGGTTCATATTTAAGTTAAACAAATACAAGCTAAAATTCCCCATCCCAGCCCGGTGCTATTGTGTATGCTACCTGTTTTATTAAAAGTATATATTTCAACACCCGCACCAACAGTAAATAATCCAAACCTTAATCCTATAATGGATTTTTCCACGCTGGATTTACAATTGGTACAGGTTTGGATTGGTACTTTAGATAAAACTTGCCCTGAATTATTAATCTGCCTGTGACCAACCAATCGGTTACGCAAATGAAGAGGTTTAAATTTGGTTAACATTAACATTTTAGCTACTAAAAAAGTTTATAAACTCTCCTCAAATTCAATTACATACTTTAATTTAAACTTAGTGTATTGTAATTTACCCATATCATACCCAAATTGTTTTAATACTTGGGCTAATACTGTATTATATTCCTCATAATAATCAATACCTTCTGCGCGAAGAAATTCCGGTGGATTTTGTATAAATACGCTGATGTCAACTAAATCTTCAAGACTATGAATTTCCCCATATCTGTTTGTAATAACTCGATTATTGTCTGATTGTATTTTTGTAATTATATTTTGTTTAACGGTATCATTAAAACCATTTAAAAATTTAAAATCATCGTGTGGATAATAATTAAAAGTATAATCATCAATTAAAAAATTATGGGTCAATAAATCCAAGTATTTCTCAGGTGCGCTATTATACATAGACCAATGGTCTTCAAAATTTAAATAATATCTGTAATCAAGAGTACTTTCAGATTGGGTTTTTGCATACACGTCAGTATAATATTTTGTTAAATAGGTATCTTTAATTGATTGGGTTTTTTCATGTAATCCATAATTATAGCACAAAATATCAAAACTAGTTAATACCTTATAATCTATTTTATGGGTTTGAAAGTTTTCAAAATTTAAATAACTCATAACAACATCAAAATTACTGTAAACAATTTCTTCAATTGGTTTAATATTAATAGTAATATCTAGTTGTTGGTTTTTTTCCGTAAATACTTTTTTAATATAAGCTTGTTTTTGTGTTTTTGTAAATTTGGCAAAATCGTAAAGCTTGGTTTTAATAATTTTGTCTAAAACATTTTCTTCAAGGTTATCAATATTAACAATTTTTAAATAATCATCTTTTGGTATCAAGTTATATATTCGCAAACTATTTACTAGTTTTGTTTTTTCATCATTGGTTAATAAAACCACTAGTTTTGTATGATAAAATTTCAATAGGTCATTCAAATACAACAAATAATATTCTTCGTCAGATTTAAAATTATTTTCCACTTTTACGCCAAAACATAATGGCACGTATAATTTTTTAATAAGTTTGTTCGGCATATTTGTTTCAATCCAGTCGACTAATTTTTTTGGTACCTGTAATTTTTTTATGTAATTAATCAAATAAGCTCTACTTAAAATTT